>Ga0265293_10003534_pt1 | contig 28915 bp, 24 predicted proteins | sample Munlanlewell138R_FD_192505 | JGI IMG/M metagenome (GOLD analysis project Ga0265293, IMG submission 192505) | Leachate microbial communities from a municipal landfill in Southern Ontario, Canada - Leachate well 138R | ecosystem: Engineered > Solid waste > Landfill > Unclassified | place: Canada... | reverse complement strand
AAAAGAGGAGCTAAACTTTTTTCTTGAACTTCTTTCCATAAGACAACTTTTAATTATTTATACGTTAAATTTTTAATTTTGTTGTCCTAAAAAAGGGGACCATTATACTATTGCGGGAGGGATTTGTTTCAGGCAATTCTGAGTATATATATCCTTTATTTAGCGAAGGTTATAAGTGGATGATTGATCAAATGCACAAACGCTTAAGTAATAAGCCTAATAGCTCATCATATCCTATATGGGCGTGGTATCAATTTGAGAATAGCAAGAAAAAGATACCCGACCTCAGATATAAAATTGCTGGAGAAAGAGGAGAAGAATTTGTTTTATTAGAAATTAATAAAGATGATACAGAAGTTCTCCTTTCTGATTTTGACCTATGGCACTTTCCTCTATCATATCAAAGTTATATAGGTGACTCCGAGCAGGACACACTCTTATTTGAGCAAGAACTAACCAATCTTGGGTTTGATTCTAAACTGAATAATGAACTTCCTCCTTTTTATGCAAATAAAATTATCAACTCTTGGAATAAAATATTTGATCTAAACTACGAAGAGCCTTATTTTACATATCCTAAAGATCAGAAATCAATCCAAGCAACCTTTTGGGAACTTAATCTATCTGAAGTTGCTTCAGTCAGACATTTTATTTCTAAATAAATAGAAAACCATTATCTTTACCTTAAAGAGAGCGTTTTGGACGTACGAGTAAAGGAGTTCATTTACTCGCTCTCTTCACTAAACTATAGAAGAGAAGGGGATGCACCAGAACGTTTTGGACGTTGGGAGGTTGGAGTTAATAACTCATTCGCTCGCTGGCTGATACCCTTCTTTTTGTATAGTGTTAGTAGCTATCTACTAAGTTTTAGCATATGAAAAGCTAAAACTTCAGCTTCCCGTTTAGAGATAGTTACATGATTGAACACTTCTATCTCCTCTAGCGTAGTATTGTCTAACATTTCTCCATAAATACACAATGCAATCTCGTCTTCTGCCATATGAATTCCTTTATAATCTTTTATTTCTACTTTCACAATTTGTACAGACAGTTTTAACTCAGATGTTGTACTAATTTCTATTTCTTTCATATTCTATTTTCTTTGTATAATGTGAATTAATTTATTGTTTTTTTATGCAACGTTTTAACTATTTAGATAATACGTTAATTGGTTGCAACGGTAGTCTCAAACTTTAAAATCTCTTTTAGAGTATTATCAACTCTTCTCAATAGATCTTTTGCCTTCGAATTTTCTGAATATTTCAAATAAATATCATAAGCTCGTTTCTTCATTCGACACTTTCTCGATTTATCTGGCTCTTGCAATATTCTTACAGGGTTACTCCATTCGTAGAAAATTAGAGCTTCTTTTACTTCTAGTCGTTCTTTCTTGATTTCTGAATAATCGAAGAAAACTATCTTACAAACTAACTTCTTTAGCACATCTGCCATTTTTCTCCAAACTGAGAACTCTAATACCTCATCAAGAGTTGATATTTTACATAAATCCTTTGTCAATTTATCTTTTCTGGAATAAGCTATCTCTATTCGAATAATATTCTTTCCTTTAAATTCTGGATATTGCTTACTTTTTGAATATATCTTTATTGAATATTGTTGATATTCAACACTCAGACCATTTGACTTCTTGGTTGGCATTCTGTTATTAATAAGTGCTATCGTATTAATACATTGCCACTCCGGATAATTCAATGGAACATTTACACCAATCTCGAATCGCCTGACTTCTAGCTCTGAACTACATATACCTAATTCTTCTTTCAACTTGGTAAGAGCTAATCTAAAATCTTGATAAGTAAATAGATCAGCATTGTGTCTGCCTTCATTCTTGAATTTGTGGATAGAACCTCTCACATATGCCTGTAATGGTTCTGAATAAACAGTAATGATTAATCCTTTATACTTTGCCTCAGAACGATTCGGATATTCTTTGAATTGTAGTTTATCACAGTGCATGATATTCTGTAATGATTTACCATGCACTCTACAATTAATACCATCAATCATAGTGATACTTATTGCTTACCCTCTAGCAATCTTTTCACTTCAGACATTTTGTATCGACGCTTTCCTCCGATCTCTACTGGTGTCAGGTATTTCTGCTTTGCCCACCTCCATAAAGTAGTTTTGCATACACCTAACATAGTAGCTACTTCGTCCACCGTTGGATAACTCTCTCCATTGGCTTCTGCTATTTGCTTTTCTAACTCATCTTTAGTCTCTTTTATGAGTTGACGATTACATTCAATAAGATCACTTAGCTTTACATTTATTGTTAACTCAGGATACTCATCCGCTAATTTTACTAAATTATTCATTTCAATAAAATAAAATTTAGTCTTTCCATGTAAGGTCGCGACTGCTTACATATATTTGACTGAAACAAATATATAAGCTAATGAAAGAGCATAGAAAGAAGTTCTATTCCAGTTTATTCCATCGGAATAAAACAGAAGTATTGGAAGTGTAAAACAGAAAAAGGTGCAATGAAACGAATCATTACACCTCAGCTTTATCTTAAAATTTAGATTATAATCTTTGAAGAATAACAACTACTTCATCAACACTTGATTCTTGGATATAACAGTTACTAGTCCCATTCATATAATTAGAGAAGTTTCTTACACTTCCTATATCTCCAAACTCATCCGTTATAAGAGAATGTAAACTAGTAACAGACTTATATGGTTTAAGATATTGTAATTTTTCCATTGCTTTAATCACTGTTGCAACATCTTTTCCTCGCTTATAGTCTAAGAGCTCATGAAGCATCTGCATCAAGACATCTTTTCTTTCATGAATTAGTAAGTCCTTAAATCTTTCCTTTGAAACTACCTTTTGTTTCTCTATTGATATATCTAATAATACAGCATCCTCTATTTCTTGCTCTGTACGGAATACTAGATCTTCAGGAAAAGCTATACGGCAATTGACACTTTGTTGCAATAGTACATAAGCATAATGAAAAGAGACTTCTCTTTTGAAATATTTCAAAAGTATACCAGATAGCACAATGCTATCTACACTATATTCATCATAATGATCAATCTCTCCATCAGGAGTTCTAACTGCACGTTGATACTTTCTCAATATATTAGTAAGAGTCTTTACTGTCATATAATCGTCCAGTCGATAAGGCTTTAACTGATTCACTGTGTCAATCAGAACCTCTTTTAAAGTGGCTTCTGTAAAAGAAGTAGAGTTTGTTTTAATCTGAGTTCTTATATCTGAGCTATATAGTTCTAGGTAATCTTCTATTTCCATAGTATTCAATTTGTAATTTACAGGATTAACAAAATACGTAAAATTGTTTTTGTTAAATACAGACATTTACAAATACAATATTATTTATAAACGGAGTGTACTTCTTTACTCACTACTAATAATCAATACATTATGCTTCAAAACACAGCTATTTTATAGCTAAAAAAGTATATTCTTATTTTTGTTCTTTTAGATACATTGTATCACAGTCTAAACAACCCCATTGCGGGTCATTATCGGTAACACAACAACCACCCATTATCCTTTTTCCTGAATCTATTAGTTCCATTCCAATTGGTGATGGCATTCCATATAGAATGGGTACAACCCTCCCTCCACAGTTAACACATTTACGAGGTTTACGCATAACCTTTACGATTGAAACTTCATCTTCTTGCATGATTGGATTTGTTTAATTACAGGAATTTACAAATTATTTAGTAATCTCTCTATTGCAGGAAGTCTAAATCCCTGCCCAATAAAATAAATTATCCTAATTCTGTTTTTAAAGCTTCTATGGCAGTAATTGCTCTTTCAATTTCAGCTGTTGTTTCATGTTTATCAAGATCAATATGACAAAGAGGGTTAAGAACAAACTTTCTATATAATTCAATATTCTCTACTGTCGAATCTTCTAACTGGCATTTTTTAGTATATGTACCTCCACTTCTTGCAGCTTTATCATCATCGTTTTTCTTAAAATCTATTATTGCTACCCAGAAATCTTCTGTTGTTAGTTTTGATCTATCATTTAAGTATTTCACCCTCAACTTTTTCTTTTCACAGTAATGCTTAAGTATAAATTCAAATGCAGCTCTTAGATATACTCCTGCAGCTTTATTATCTCCTTTTCTATAATATTCATTTGCTGTATCCATAGCCTTAGTAATAAAACTATTTTCAGATTGTTTAATTAGCGGTTGATCGTAGCCTCTTTGATTTTTTCTAGCTAATATCTCTAAGCATTTCCAATTCGTATCATCCTCTAATTGAAATTTAACTAGTTCGTACCAAGGTCTGTCATACGTTGATATTATTATTTGATAGTCAGCAAAATCTTGTTTTAGAATATCCAGAAGAGGCATGCGATTAGATAAGTCTAGTCCAATAAATAAGTCATCTAGAAACAATATTTTAAACTTCTGTCCCTGTGGAAGACGCTTAATCATACCTAAATATATAGAAATTGCTATAGCTGAAAGACGAGCTTCATTTAGGAACATGTGAGGTTTGTCTATCAACTTGCCGCCATATTCTATCTCTATTTTAACCTTACCACCATTTATCTTTTCCTGATGAGCATCCAAAGCTGCTCTATTGTATGTTAGTTTAATTTTAATATCTCTATCAAATTGTTGTAGAATAGGATTTGCTTTTTCCAATATATAATCAGGACTGGGAGAAGTTGATGTTGGCGCTGTGAATAGAGGTTCGAATCCTGCGTTAAACTCTCCAATCAAAGTACCGAGATCATTTCTTTTTCGTTGACTATTATAACTTAAACCGGTAGGACGTTCTAACAGTTCTTCTATCTCTGTCCAAGTTTCTCCAAGCGATTTTCTCATTCCTATTGGCTTGAATTCTCTTAAAACACCACGAACAAGTAAATCGAACAAGTCTATTTCTTCATCTTTTTTAATATTATGAATTCCCAACAAATGCTTATAGTTCAAAAAGCTACGAAGTTTGTTAGTATCTCTTATATCTCCATCGTTATGAGGATTGGCAGTCGACGATAGTTCTATTACTTGATTTGCATTAGCACCTGTACTATCTGGATTAAATGTCAGCTTTACTTTTACTTTCCCCTTTTCGGCGGTGGGTATAAATATATTCTCTACTTGGTCAAGATCGATAGTTTCAATAGAACCTTGTACAAAATCTTTCAATGCATAGTAGAGGGAACTTTTACCGCTACCATTTTCGCCATAGATAAAAAGGTTCTTGCTATCTACTTCTATCGTATTTTGATTACCATAAAAAGCTTTATAATTGTCTATCTCAATTGTCTTAATTTTCATAGTTTGAATAAGGTTTATGGATTATTAAACAGAGTTATGTCATTTCCTTAATGCTTCTTTTATGATTCGTACAACTTCTACATTATCTAGTGTTTCAACATTGTTGCGCACCGGATGATAAGGATCGTATAAGCGTTCGAATTCGCTGTTGACAACTGCCAATTTCTCTTCGTCGCTCATACTGTCATCTATTGGCTTTAGGTCTTGCAGATGTTCGAGAATACCTTTATCTGCAGCATGGATTTCATCGGGAAAGTATAGTTCAAATACAATTGAATCTAGTACTTGTTCAAAAAACATATTCACCAAGTTACTACTAGTCTCCTTAGTTAATAATATAAAATCCACCAATACTTCATAAGGTCTCTGCTTAATATCTTCTAATAAAGGAATAGGTACCTGCTCTACATATTGTTTTGTATATCTTTTTCTACCACCAGCAATTTTAGCTGTAATTTGAAAGAAATAATAGTCAAAAATTGAAGAATTTAGGACAGCTATTAAATATTTGAGATTATCTCCAGAAAGGAAATATGCAGAGTTGGTTAAATAATAACCATTAATATCATAGGCAAAATTGGCTTGATCTGATATCTCGATCCAAATGATCTTAGGTTTTTCAAACTCTTCAATGAAAGCACAATTTCTTAAGTTTGTCCAATGCTCTCCTTGGTCTGCTCGATCCTTCAATGTCTGATATGTTCCATTCGGCTTAAGTATTGCTTTAGGACTTTTTTCATCATAAAATTGCAATAAATAATTATAAATAATAGGATAATCTCTTTCTACATCTATTCTTTCAATACCTTTTTCCTTTACTCCATTATGTGTATTTATTAAATACAGATGTTGATAATTATAACTCCATTTTTTTATATCTCGACCTCTTAATAAAGGCTTTATTATTTCAGAATTTTTATGATCTTTAGCTATAAGTCCTTTTGCAATATCTTCAGATAAATGAAATGCTTCATTAAGTCCAGAAGTTATCCCTCTATAAAATGATATATTCCTCCAATCTTTTAGAGCAATACCTTTTTCTTCAATTTTACGATTAATATATAATTCCTTTTCATCTCCTATCTTCCATACGGAATCTCCTATCTGAATTGTGACGCATCTATTTTCAAAATAATTTTGAAGAGGAATATTGGGAATCTTATCTCCCTCAACAGAGACTGCATTAACAACTCCACTAGGTTTAGTTTTGTCTAACATTAGAATATTTACAAATACAGTCGCATTAGGAAATATTCTTACTTTAGCAAAATCTATTAACAATAAAGGATTTGTTTTTTGTGCGAAAAAGTCACGCATTTTATTACCATAAGATGCATTAATCCATTTATTAGAGGTAATAAAGTTCAAATTTCCTTGTTCTCCTAATACTTTAAATCCTTTCTCATAAAACAGAGTATATAAATCCCCTGAAGTAACATATGTAAAATAATTGAGTAATTTAAGTACATTCTTATAATCAACTTTGGATATACTTATATACGGTGGATTTCCGATTACAATGTCAAATCCTCCTTTTTCGTTCCACACTTCGGAGAAGTATAATTTATAATCAAAATCAATTTTATAGCCTGCAAAAGTTTCAGCCGAATCAAGTAACTCCCTAATTTTACCATTTATTTGATGACGCAGCTCCCTTTTTTTTACTTCATTATTTTCAGCAAAAAATATATTTTTCAATTCTTCTAATTCTTTTTCAAGATTTAGGTCTCTCATTGCTGTTTCTGGCAATCCTATAAGAGAATTACCACAGACAATCTTATAATCTAGGTTGGGAAGAGCCTCTATATTATCAAAATCCTCCTCATCTACTACCAGCGACAACCATAGCCTTAGGCGTGCTATGTCAATAGCACTGGCATCTATATCTACCCCATAGATAGATTCTTGTATACTATGTCTCTTTACTCGATAGGTGTATTTTTCAGGATTCTTTAAATACTCTTCCTCTTTCAGTCCTATTATACTTAATTTTTGCAACAAGTATTCGTCAGATAAGTGATTGCGCAACACCAACTGCAAGTTGACCAATTCGGTAAGTAGTCCTACGGGGAAAGCTCCTGACCCAATTGCAGGATCACATATTTTTACTTCTGTTATTAATTTATCTATTTCGTCAGCGTTTTTCAATACTTTTTCAGGTAAATGATATTTATACGTTCTCGTCTCTTTACCCTTACCGGCTACGTGAATGTCATTATCCAGAGCAAATATTCCTTTTCTGACAAGCTCTTCAATATCTTCTTTTGACACCAAAGATGTATCACTATTCAATCCATTATCTAGATAGTGAATAAGGCTTTCTTGGCACATGTAATGGACTATTTCACGAGGAGTATAAAAGGCTCCTTTACTTTTTCTCTCTTTTATTTCCAACATATTTTCGAAGACCTTTCCTAACATTTCAGGGTCAACGGCTACTTCTTTGTCAAGAGGTTCGTCTTCGCGAATAGTAAAGTTATATCGATCAAAAACATCGAGTATTCCAGTTCCTATGTCACCTGTCTTTTTTACCTTCTCTTCATTTCGAAACAGTGAATTTGGAATATTAATATCATATCTGAACCAATCGTAATCAGCTTCGAATAATCCTCCATTGAGAAAAGGTATGCGACAATTGAAACGTTCATAATAATTATCCGCACCATGCTGTCTTGCTAGAGCTTCATAAAAAAGATATTGTAGATATTCTTTAAAGAAATTTTTATTCTCGTTTACAGCTTTATTGTATAGTTGTTGTATAAAATCTTTTTGTCCATTACCCCATTTCTCATTTTTAGGCACACCAAGCCAACCCTTCTTTTGAAGAAAATACAGAAAAACAACTTGCCCCAGCAGTTTTTTCGTAAATCTAGGAATATCTATGCCCTCTTCCTCTAATATTGATTTAAGCTGTTTGTCATCATCGAAATGTGAAGATAGTTCTACAAACAAATTTTTATATTGTTCAAAAAACTCATCTGTTACAACTTCTATACTAAACGCTTTTTCTAAATCTTCTATAAGAGGATTGTTATACACATTCTGTAATAGAGGAAGGAGTTGACGTTTTGCTGTATGGGACTTTTCATCTTCACCCACAAGAAAAGAGAAACGACGGGCTGGTGTCAACTCTTCAGTTTGCTTCAATTTCCCATCCTTTACTGTAGTATGATGCTCTAGTTTTATAAAAGAGAAGCGCCAGTTTCTTCCACCATCTGTTTGAGAGTAAAAAGCTGCTAAGGCATAGTCTTTCTCAAATGTCTTCAGATGATTGATTACAAAATTTCTTAGGCTAGTACGTGCCTGGTCAAGCTTTGCTTCGTCTTTAACTTCTATAACCAAAACATCTAAAGCTTTTCCATCAGGATCGACATATTTACCTAAACGCGTATATTGAGATATATGATTCCTGAAAGCTTCTTTGATAAGATTACCTCTGTATTCTGCATACTTCGAGGTATCTATATCATTCAGTAAATTTTGAATAAACTCGTAAAAAGAATCTTTATTAAAAGCGTGATCAAACGTCTGCTCTATTGTTTCAATTGCTCTCTTTCTATCCATAGTATTAGTCTTTCAATAGATATTCGGACAAAATAACCTCTCTTTTTAAATATGTAGCAGTCTTATTTGATTTAGTCATGCCCACTTGCTTTATATTTTTTTGAAGGATATATAAAACTTTCATAGGATCTATAGTATTTTCCTCTAATGCCATTTTTTCTATTTCTTTCTTGATTAACTGAGTCGTTTTTTTCGCAAGCGCTCCACTTGCTAACATTAGACGCACGTTTTCGATAAACTCTTCATCTGATTCGGTGAATTTTTTAAAGTCTTTAATTACCCTATCCTTTAGTAACCTTTCAATGAAAGTAGAGTTTGATCGTCCCCCTGATTTAGCCGGCATTTCATTATCCGTTGTAGTATCTTGCTTAAACTTTACTTTACTTACGTCCAACATATCGAAATAATTGTCCGGAACTGGCTTGCGTGGAGTATTAGGATTACATTCCATCAGATTCATAGCATCAAAGAAATTAATTTCTTGAGATTTCTTATTTGCATAAAGATAGAACTTTTTCAACTTGCCTAATCTGAAAAATGTTACCATTTGATCAGTATTAGTAGTTTTATTAGCCATTCCAGAACGAGCTTGTTTAGGTAGTTTTTTTATTCGTTCAAACAATAAAGGATTTTTATCTCTAATATCTCTTATCATAGTTAAATACCTCAACTCAGTGTTCTCACTTTCATCTTCACCTGTATAAGTAGCTTTACTGTTCAAAGTACTGAATAATTCTTGACTACCTATTTCTTCTCCATCAGATAGGTATTTTGCATCCTCTCCCATGATGTAGTGAAACATTTGAAGCTTATTAGTAATATTAGCCTCTAATCCTAAATGCATATCGGACTGCGTAGTAGGGAAAAAATTATAGATGAAAATCTCGTCAAACTCCGATCCTAATCGATTAACACGTCCAGCTCTTTGAAGCACTCGAGTTGGGTTCCAAGGTAAATCGTAGTTTATTAAAATATTAGAACGATGTAAATTTATACCTTCAGCCAGAATATCTGTAGTTATTAATATTCTTACATTGTCTTTGGTATTATCACTTTTGGGATCAAAATTTTCAACTATTATTTCTTTGGCTATATTGTGTTTATTGATAGTTTTCAAATCCCCATAACGACCGCCTTTACTAGAATAGAACATAACCTCTCCAGCAAAATCAGTATATAGTTTTTCAAATAGATAATCTCCGGTCTCTTTTGATTCTGTAAAGATTATTACTTTACTTTTCTTAAGCGTTTTATCATGCTTTAACTCATGTATAAGCTTATCTAATTTAGGGTCTTCATTTACTGGCGTCCATAATCTATTTATCTCTTTTAGGATGGCAAGATCTTCTTCAAGTAAAGGTTTGTAATCTTTACTAAAATCTTTTGATTTATACTTATCTACGATATCCTCTTCTACAAGTTGCTCTAAAGTGTCTATATCATCTTGATCTAGTAGGTCATACACATTTACTTTTTTACTTATATAAAGGGTTCCCTTGTTATACATCTCTATAAAGCGCTCATGAGACTCAATAAATCTGATGATACTCATTTTGAAGGCATAAAAACTACTTTCGAGCCTTTTCACAAGTATGCCTTTCATAAACCCTCCAACATTTCGTTGTTGTTGTTTTTGAAATTCAGTCAACTGCCCATTATAATATAGTAATGGAGAATAACGAGTATAGTTGAATTTATGTAAAAGGTCGACAGTTCTATTGAACACACTTTCCAGTTGTCCAGCATAATGATATACCATTCTGCCAGGCTCAGCTAAATCAGGAAAAACAATACCTTGTTTTTCCAAATCGTCTTGAAAAAAGGTTTTAACATCAGACCTTGTTCTACGAATCATGACAAAACGAAGTATCTTATCTCTAATTTCGTCTGAAACTTTTTTTATCGTCTTTCGGTATGCTTCTCTTACTTCTGGATCTGTATTATACTGAGGTGGTTTTGCCTCCTTTAATTCTTTTTTAAGTTTATTGAAAAACTTCTCTAAATCAGGAACCCCTGGTATCGTTGAAGCTTTAGGAATTTGAAAAAGTTTTATTTGAGTAAAAATATCCTCGACTGTATTATTTAATGGTGTAGCTGTAACAAGAATGACCTTGCGTCCTCTACATATCTCTAGTAGATTTGCATAAGACTGAGTATTTTCGTTTCTAAATCTATGAGCCTCATCTACAACAATATATTTATACTTTGAAATATCTTTTTGTAAAATGCGATCTAATTTGCCCAATGATTCGACTTCGAAACCTCTCACTCCAAAATCTCTCATGGACTCTTCCCAATATTCTCGGAGGACAGGAGGACAAACGATAAGTATTTTACCATGCAATTGTTGCAATAATAGCGCAGTAATATATGTTTTACCTAAACCAACAACATCTGAGAGGAAAACACCATTATAAGTTTCTAATATCTTGAGTGCATTTGTTGATGCTTGTATTTGATATCTTAACTCCATGAAACCTTTAGGAAGAAAGGGATCGAATGTTTCTTCTAAATTAATATCTTCTTCTAGATACTCATATATACACTTCAAAAATAGTTCATATGGAGTAATATTATCATTTAACCATGTCTTTGTGACAATTGTATCTATAAAATCTTTTGAGACATCAACAGACTCTGCCCACAGTTTTTCAAATTGGTTTAATGCGAAATCTATATCAGGTTTGTCTTTAAGTTCTACATTAAATTCACGCTGAGCTATCAACCCTGATTCAGAGAAATTGCTTGAACCTGTTATAACGGAGCCATATTGTACGTCACTTATATCCTCATTATACCTATTTATATAAACCTTTGCATGAATATTTTTTGATGGATAAGCTCTGATTTCTAATTTTCCTGCACGAAGCAGTTCCATAAATTTAATAATACCAAATTGTATTTGAGCGTTATTTTCTGAAACTGATTCTATTTCATCAATAATATTCTTTTCATATTGCAGTTTTGTATTTTTATGAGACTCAAAGTCTATCAATCCGTTTTCCTGATTGTATTGAATTATATCAAAGGTTTCTTTATCAACATTGAGTCCAACAAGAATCCTTGTCTTTTCAATTTTTTCGAAAGATTCATATAATTGATGAAAGCCACTAAGCCTAAAATAACCAACCAAAACATCAAAATATTTTGAATTCTTAAGGGTTGACTTAAAACGCTCTAATAAGGTAAAACCTTTATCATTTGTAAAAAAACGAGTATCTGTAGACATATTTTTTATTTATTTCCCAAAGGTAGTAGTTTTCATTTCTTCTTGTACCGATTCTATAACATATTTCATTTCGATAGATGATGGATAAAATATGACAGAATGAGTCAAATCTGTTTGATTATCCATTTGTGTTTGCAAAATACTTTTCTTCATCAAGAAGTCTACATTCTTCTTCGATTGTATATGATCCCTCAGGCTTCCTCTCTTGAAATAAAGAATGCATTATTTCCATCTCTCTTTAAGACTTCATTCTCCCGATAGTATTAAGTGTTTATTCTTATTATTGCTTTTTAATAACTCAAATTCTTGGGCAAGCTCTTTAAAGAAGTATTCTAATCGTTCTGCGTCTGTTTCTAAACAAAATGTAACTCCTTTTTCAATATCATTAGAATCAAAATAGTCTTCCCCTATTTCAACAAAGAGTATAATCTCCTCAAATTCTTGATTAGTTCCAAACCTTGATTTAATAATATAACTTCTCAAAGCTATCAAAGGAGGCTCTAATGATTCATAATAATGATAACCCTCTTTTGACAATATTACGCTCTTAAAGAAATCAATAACTCCTGACTGTTCAAAATCGCACTCTGTTGTTAAGAATACACCATCCCTATAAATAGGTTTTAGTATTTCTGTATTAATGATATTTTCACCATCAATTAGAAGCTGATAAGAATATATGATATCACCACAATATCTAAATCATGAAATGCTACATGAAGTTCCGTACCATATTTTTAATATTGCCATGTAAGCCTTTTATCTGAGTATCTATAAAATATAATCTTCCGTCTATTCCCATAAGTACATTGTGAGGAACAGCATCAAAGACTAAATACTCCTCACTCCTAAAAGAATCTTCATCCTCAACAGAAAAGCCATAAGAACACATATATGACATTATTTCATCTGGGAAAGCTTCTCTTTCGGCTACAACATAAGGCTGTTTAATAATGGCAGACACTTCATTTCTTGAGTTATTCCCAAAACCGATAAGTTCATACTTAATTTCAGGAAACATATGATTATGCATATCAATACGCTGAAAGAAGTTTAAAACATCATCGCCAGCAAACTCAAAGTTATTAAGCTTGTAAACGAAAGGATCGTTATGTACATATACTTCATTTTCACCTCCTTCTGCCAAATAATACCCTAATAAATGGAAATCTTCTAACCAATAGTTATTATCTCGAGCATACTCTTCTATTATTCCAAGCTGTCTTCTCTTAAGATTCTCTGTTGATTCAACTTCTCTTGTTGCCTCTTTTTCTCTTCGAAGGATATTGGTGAGCTTTTCCATTTATTTATTTGTTCAATTTTCTCTTCTGACTGTTTCTTATGAAAATCATTCTGATAGTTGGATCTCATATCATTTATTCTAATAATTTTACTAAATCTTTCTTCATATCTTCATCTATATCTCTATATCGGGCAAAGGCTTTACTCCCTTCCTTATGCCCAGAAAGAGAACCAACCAAATTGGGGTCTTTAACTTGCTTATAGAGATTGCCAACAAAAGTTCTTCTAGCTAAATGAGAGGAGGCTACTTCGTTCAAAGCTTTTACTTCTGGCTCTCTTGTTAATGGATTGATTACAGTAACTGAACGTGTAAGCCCTACCTCTAAAAACATATCCTTTATTGCATCATTATATTTCTGTTCCGAAATAAATGGCAATAAGTTCTCTCCTTCTATGTCTTTATATTTCGCTAAGATTTCTTTAGCTATCGAATTTAATGGAACTCGAACAGTTAATGGACGACCTTCTTTTGTCTTTCGAGGAACATATTCTATTGCTCCTTTGATTACATTTGCCCTTGTCATCTTATACAAATCACTAACTCGACAGCCTATTAAACATTGAAATACAAATATATCTCTTTGAATAGCTAATTGAGGGCGATGATCTAAATTTGCATTATACAATATATTCCTTTCCTCGATAGTAATGTAATACGGCGTGCCATACACATCTGGTTTTGATTCATAATTCTTAAAAGGTCTATTTGTTGTGATATCATTATCAAAGCACCAATTAAAAAAAGCTCGTAACTTATTAAATAAAGCATTTATAGTATTTATAGATCTTGGTTGAGGCTTCCTTATTTTTCTATTTCCTCCAACAATTGCTGGAAATGTTTCATATATATCCTTATACTCCTCAAATAAAAGATGCTCATTAACTAAAAAACTCTCAAAATCTTCTATGATATCACTATCAATTGTATTTACATTTAGTTTAAATTTCTCATTATCTGTCTTGATTACAAACAACTCAAAACGTTGCAAAGCTCGCCTCAAGACCATGTAATTTTTTTCTCTGACCAATGATAGCTTTCTCTTTTCTAAAAACTCATCAAATAGGTCAAAGAAAGATCTTGACATATTTATCTCCTCTTGTGTTAAATATTTTTCTGGAAAATTGTATTTATCTACAATATTTTTCAGCCAATCTTTTGACAACCTTTCTTTATCAGCCTCATTAAAAGATTTTTGAATAAGAATGCTTAAATCATTTAATTTTTCGCCCAAATTGGCGAGATAATCTTTTAGCACTTTTTTATCAGGACTTAAAATTCTAAATTTTGGTATAATTATTTGTTGTAAATTTTTATCCCAATATTCTTCTTCAACAAAGATGTTAGATTTTGATCTTTGATTAATACGTCCATGAGTAAAGCGTATGAGTATTTCACTTTCATTTTTCGTATTTTTCTTAGCAGATAGAGAGAAGTTAATCGAAGCCATTTTCAAGTTATTTATCTTAATAGAACAAAGATAATAATTGAGTTTATTTTTGGCGAGTTTTTGGCGACTTAATTGAAATCAAGTGAAAAGTAATGCAATCTCACGAAATGCACAAATTACATTATCGATTGTTAATCAGCGATATAAATAATTATAGTATAAATAGAATTTCACTGAATTTCATTAAAATACTCCCGCTCCGAGTACCACAGTTTACAAAAGCCTCAATTGATTAAAAATCAGTTGAGGCTTTTTGTTATTATTTTAGTTAACTATTAAACTTATTCCGATATACTTCTGTTATAACATTTATATAACATTTTTTTATTCATTCCTTAAAAAATCGCAGAAATGAACAACCTGGAAACATCCTACATGGGAATACCATTAAGAAGTCCTGTCATTTTAGGAGCATCAGAACTTTCAACTAATAACGATACCCTGAAAAGAGCAGAAGATGCCGGAGTAGCAGCAATTGTGTATAAATCATTATTTGAAGAGCAGGTGCAGCTGGAGAACCTGCAGCATGATGAAATGCTTGAGGAGTATAATGATATACATGCAGAAATGATCACCTTGCATCCCGAAATAGAGAGATCAGAAATTGAGCACTTTTTGCATGTACTGCGTAAAGCAAAAGAGAGTGTTTCTGTTCCGGTGATTGCCAGTCTTAATGCTGTAAACAAGTCAACATGGATTAAATATGCGAAGTTAATAGAAGAGACAGGTGTTGATGGTATCGAGCTTAATCTTTACCAGACTCCTACACGTTTTGACCGTGATGGTGTGGCTATTGAAAGCTTTCAGGCAGATATTGTTTCGTCAGTAAAAGATAGGTTGTCTATACCTGTTGGAGTGAAATTAAGTTCTGATTACACTAATATTCTCAACTTTGCACAACAACTGGATGAAGCAGGTGTTGATGGATTAGTCCTGTTTAATGCTTTCTTCCAGCCAGATATCGATATAGAAAAAGAGAAGCATCGCAAATCGTACAACTTCAGCAGAAGAGGGGATTATAAGAAATCACTTCGATATGCAGGAATGCTGTATGGGCGAATAGCTGCAGATACTTGCAGTAGCCGCGGGATCTTCACTGGAGAGGATGTAATAAAACTGTTGCTTTCAGGAGCCTCTTGTGTGCAGGTAGTAAGTGCAGTATATAAGTATGGTACCGGTGTAATAACCGACATAAACAACACTATTTCCGGTTGGATGGAAAGGAAGGGATATAACAGAATAGATGATTTTAAGGGCAAATTATCTGACAGTGTGCTGAATAAGAACGACAGTGTGCTTATTTACAAAAGAGCCCAATATATCGATCTTATCCTGCACTCAGATACAATTTTCGGAGAGGAGCGTTTATGATTTTTTAATCCTGCTTAATTACTCACTCGTTGTCTATATTTTTTTGCTTTATATTAGTAGCCATCTTGATCCAGATATAGCCAAATATCATTGCAAGACATGAAGCTATTAATACTGAGAGCTTTGCGATATCCTGGTGTAATTTATTCTCAGGGAATGCCAGATTTGATACAAAAATTGACATTGTAAATCCTATACCTGCAAAGATAGTTACTCCAATGAGTACTAGCCAGTTGATTTTTGTAGACAACCGTACGATTTTTAATTTTGTAAGCAGATATACTGCGAGAGATATGCCTAAGGGCTTTCCTACAACTAAGCCTAATATTATACCAATAGAGAGTGATGAAGCCAGACCCGCTATTGATGATGATGAAATAAGAATGCTTGTATTGGCTAATGCAAAAATTGGAATGATAAGGTAGTTGACCGGGAAACTAATTCTCTTTTCAAATGCCGGCATTCTGTTAATTGGAAGGATGAAAGCGAGTATGACTCCCGCAAAAGATGCATGAATACCTGATCTGTAGGTGCAGTACCACATTGTCAAAGCCAGAATAATTGTGTAAATGTATGCAGAATTATTCTTTATGAATTTGTTTATAAAATAGATCACAATTGCTATACCCGCAACACCCAGTAGCCAGTATATATCTGGTGCAGAACCATAAAAGAATGCAATAATCAGAATTGCACATAGGTCATCTATTATTGCCAGTGCAACAATGAATACTTTCATTGAGTGTGAAACTGCTTTACCCAGCAGACTTAGCATCCCAATAGTAAAGGCTATATCTGTAGCAGCGGGAATTGCCCATCCACTTGTATAATCACTGTTTCTTGTAGCGATTATGAATATTAAAGATGGAAATACTACTCCAAATATGGCTGAGATTGCCGGTAACATAATTCTACCCGGAGTTGAAAGTTCCCCGTCAGTTATCTCCTTCTTTATGTCGAGTGCAACATGAAAGAAGAATAACGACATTAGTGCATCGTTGATAAAATGCACTATAGAGTGAGGAAGATGGAGTTTACCAAACAGTGGAATCTCAGAGTCCCAGAAATTGTAATAATGTACTCCAACTCCTTTCAGATTAGATAATATAAGTGATATAGCAGTGCAAATAAGCAGTAGTACACCTAACGTCCTGCTGTCATTTAATATGAGCTGAATTTTCGATCGCACTAATCCAACTGTTGAATTATCTGTAGCCATTAATGTTTAATGTAGGTTCTGTTTCTGTTTATTTCAATAGAAAGCTGAAGTCATCCTCATTTGATAACTCTTTGGGATCCTGGCCATATTTGAATATTCTGGCATTACGATTACCCATCAGTACAAGTTCATCCTCTTCAAGTAAAAGCATTGTACCTTCGCGTAAACCAACAACATATGTATCCTGGTTAATCTCGATAAATTCTTTAATTCTTACTTCACGCGTCTCACCTCCATGGTTTGCAGGATTATCATCGAGATAATGTGGATTTATTTGAAATGGCACCAGCTTTAGAGTCTTGAATTTTAACGGTTCAACAATTGGCATATCGTTCGTTGTTCTAAGAGTGGGACAGGCAATATTTGAGCCTGCACTCCAGCCAATATATGGAGTTCCTTTTTTTACTTTTTTACGGATCACCTTCATCAACCCTTTCTCTTGAAGCATTTTCACAAGCTGCCAGGTATTGCCTCCGCCAACTACAATTGCATCGGCATTCTGTATTGCTTCAACAGGGTTAATAAAACGATGGATACTGGTGACGTGATGACCAATTTCGGCAAAACGCTGATTTACTTTTTCTTCATATTCTTCATAGGAGAAGGTTACTGCAGCATAGGGTATAAAGATAGCATTCAGAGGCTTTTCCCCAAGAAATTCTTTTATGTACTCTTTTGGATATTCCAGATAACTTTCCCCGGGATTAGTTGAGTTACTGATTAATAGAAGTCTCATTTTACAGGTTTTTGTCAATTAAAACACAAATGTAATGAAAAATAGATAAAAAAAATTTTAAATAGGTCTGAATGGGCTAAATTTGTATTTTAATACTTATTAAAAAGCCTAAAATGAAAGATATTTTACGACAAATACGCACAGATCTGAGATTATCGATGAATGGGGTAGTATCTACCAGTATGAGAAATAAGGGTGTAAATTACAGAATGATCTTTGGGGTTGAAATACCGGTTATTAATAGGATCGCTCAGAAATACCAGTCTGATGCAATTCTGGCGGAGCGACTCTGGGAAGAGGATGTGAGGGAGATGAAAATAATGGCAACTTTATTATATCCGGTTGATCAGTTCAGTAAGAATAAAGCTCTGGAATGGATCTCAGAGATTAAAGATCAGGAGCTGCGTGAGCAGATATGTAAAAATATATTACAACGACTTCCCTATGCAGATGAGTTAGTTGTGACAACCATAAATAGCAAAGAAGATAATATTGTAACTACAGGGTTGTGGCTGTTTTCAAGATTATGTATAACTGGTTCGGACCTTGTGGATAAAATCGACTCTGAAATATTGATCAATTCAGCTATAGAGAATCTGGGATCAGAATCTATGCTCCTCAGACAATCAGCCCTGAATGCACTGAAATTTTATGGTCGTACCTCCAGGGACAGGTCTGAACTGATTCTGGCTAAAACAGCTTCATTTGAAAATTCAGATAATAATGTTGAAAACGAAATGTTTGACCAACTAAAATTTGAATTCGGCTTCGAGGATTAAGTAGTCAGTTCTTGTAATTATGCTTTAAGAAGAACATAGTTATTAGTATATTCAGTATAAGAAATCCACCACTACCTGCAAGAAAGATACCTTTCCACTGGGGAAGTGTTATAAGAGATATAATTGAAGCTATGGCTATGATTGCAATAATTATCCATAGTACTTTTATTATTTTCTTTATTTTGCTCATTATAATTTATTGTTTATTCAGTTTTACTTTTTATCCAATTAGTAATATCAGATAAAATCTGTGGAGATATTGTTTGATCGATCTTTGCATATTCATCGGGCTGACCTGTTATACTTTCCTGAAACAGATGATTCAGCAAGGGGTATGATTTTGTTTCAACTTTATAATTACCACCTTTTTGAATATGATGCTTTATAGCTTCGAGATTTTTTAATGCAGGCACCTGAACATCATTCTCTCCATTAATTGCAAATACAGGGCATGAAACAAGGCTTAAATAATCTTTAGGGTCAGTTGAAAGAAAGCTGCGATAACCGGGAGTTATCATAGCATTGAACTGAGCACGAAGATAAGGCTCTTTTTCCAACTTAAGCTTAATCAGAATAGGGAGTTGTTCCCATAAATATGAAAGTCTGTCGCGAAGCGCTGTACGATCATTTTCTGAGCCAGACCAAACAAGTAAACTCTCAAAAATTTCTCTGTTTGTAAGCTGTAGTCTGTTAATGGTTTCCGGTTCAATTCCTTGATGTTTGAGCGAGTTCTCATTCTGATCAAGAACAATCTCAATACCTTTTGTACCGGGTGCAGCCAAAAGAACCAGGAATTTTACATCACTGCTTTTTGATGCTACCATTGGGGCAATTATACCACCTTCACTATGCCCTAACATGCCTATCTTTGAACTGTCAATCTCTTTTCTGCTTTTCAGATACTCTAAAGCATTAGATGCATCAGTTACAAAGTCGCTGATAGTTGCCTTTGAATAGTCACCGGTTGACTTTCCAACGCCTCTCTTGTCGTATCGTAACACTGCAAAACCATTACGTGTAAGATAGTCTGATAACAGATAAAAAGGTTTGTGACCGAAAATAGTTTCGTCTCTGTCATTTGGACCGCTGCCGGCTATTAGAATAATTGCAGGAAATATGCCTGTGCTATCAGGAAGGGTTAAAGTTCCAGATAGTGAAACTTTGTTCTGACTGTTATCAGATATAGTTACTTCTTCGGAAATATAAGGAAGAGGTTCAATAGGTGTTTGTGGTTTGTGTACAACCTCTTTGATAGTTTTTCTCAATGTAAGAGGAAATGGAATACCACCCTGATTAAATGTGCCGACAATTGAATCGTTTTCGAGAATACCTCTGTAAAAGATTCCAAGTCCTGAAGCAATTATTTCAAGTTTTTTATCAGATTCAGAATAGGTAGTTCTCGTTGTGGGTAATCCAAATGCACCCTGGTTGGGGCTATCAAAAGTGGAAATGAGTACAGAATCTTTCATAGAAACATTAAACACAAGACGTAGTGAAGTTTCCTGAATTTTTAGGCTGCCAGTCCAACTTCCAATAATTTCCTGAGAGTATAAGTTGCCTGTCAGCAAGAAAAGAAAAATGTAAAAAACTGCTTTATTCATGATGATATGGCTCATTATTTATAATAGTCATAGCCCTGTAGAGCTGTTCTGTAAATATCATTCTAACCATTTGATGCGTGAAAGTCATTTCTGAGAGCGATATCTTTTCATTGGCTATATTGTAAACACTCTTGGAAAAGCCGTATGGACCGCCAATTATAAAAACCAATCGTTTAGGAACTGTGTGCATTTTCTTTTCGATATAATTTGCAAAACCGGATGAATTGAATTTTTTTCCTTTTTCGTCCAGTAAAACAATGTAATCGGTTAGTTCCAGTGCTTTTATAAGTTTATCACCTTCAAGATTTTTCTGCTCAACTTCAGAAATACTTTTTCTGTTCTTTATATCAGGGATATAAATGTCTTCAAAAGGGATATAGTAATTCAACCTTTTAACATACTCATCAATAATTTCTTTAAAAAGTCTGTTATCAGTTTTTCCTATAGAAAGTAGAGCTATTTTCATACTAATATTATCCCTAAACAATTAAAAACCATAGTTTAGTTACAAAAGTAGCCGATTATTTTGTATTTTTGTGCGAAATATTTTAGGAAATTTATAACAATAAGGGTATTTGGATGTTTAATGTGAAATACCCATAACTAATAGAACCCTTTAGGTGATGGAAGTAGAAAATTTAATTAATAGCTTATTGGAACTGGCTTTTGCTGAAGATATCGGTGATGGTGATCATACAACATTATGCAGCATACCCGCGTCGGAAGTTGGCAGTTCAAAGTTGTTAATAAAAGAAGAAGGTATTCTTGCAGGGGTAGATGTAGCAAAAGATGTCTTTCATAAATTTGACCCCGAATTAAAAGTTGATGTTTTTATAGAGGATGGGGCTCATGTTAAGCCTGGTGATGTAGCTTTCGTTGTAACAGGTAAAGTACAGTCGCTGCTGCAAACTGAGAGATTGGTTTTGAATCTAATGCAAAGAATGAGTGGGATTGCCACAATTACTAATAAATATGTGAAATTGCTGGAAGGGACTAAAACAAAAGTACTTGATACAAGAAAAACCACCCCCGGTTTGAGGATGCTGGAAAAGCAGGCAGTGAAAATTGGAGGAGGAGAAAACCACAGGATTGGTCTCTTCGACATGATCCTTTTAAAAGATAATCATGTTGATTTCGCCGGAGGCATAAAGAATGCAATTACCAGAGCGAAACAATATCTCAAAGAAAAGAACAAAGATCTAAAAATTGAGATAGAGGTAAGAAATTTTGAAGAACTCAACGAAGCTCTGAATGTTGGAGGTGTCGACAGGATAATGTTGGATAATTTTACAGTTGAAGATACTCGTAAGGCTGTAGAAATTGTTAATGGAAGAGTAGAGCTTGAATCGTCAGGAGGAATTACATTTGAAACTATCAGGGACTATGCTGTTACAGGTGTTGATTATGTCTCCGTAGGAGCTTTAACACATTCTGTCAAAAGTTTGGACATGAGTCTTAAAGCCATATAATACAATAATGATAGAAAGCGAAAATAAACAGGAGCTGCTTGATAAAAGATATATGCGAATGGCCTATATCTGGTCTGAAAATTCATACTGTAAACGTAGAAAAGTCGGAGCATTATTAGTTAAAGACAAAATGATAATCTCAGATGGTTACAATGGTACTCCTTCCGGATTTGAAAACATTTGCGAAGACGAGGACAATAAAACAAAACCATACGTTTTACATGCAGAAGCTAATGCAATAACAAAAGTGGCCTGTTCTAACAATAGCAGCAAAGATGCAACTCTGTATGTTACATCTTCTCCATGTATTGAGTGTGCAAAACTGATTATCCAGGCAGGAATAAACAGAGTTGTATATGCTGATGCATACAGGTTAAGTGATGGAGTCGATCTATTGAGAAGAGCAGGTATCGAACTCGTAAATGTAGAGCTGAACGGATAAAAAGATAAAAGTATTAAATGGGTACAGAAAGAAGAAAAGGAATATGGTTGCCTCTATGGATTTCAATTGGAATAGCAATTGGTCTGTTTATAGGGAGTAAGTTCAGCATCTTCAATACTCCCGGAAATCTTGTTGGTTCCGGTAAGTTAGATGCTGTATTAAACTATATACATGAATCTTATGTGGATACAGTGAACACTTATCAACTTGTTGAGGATGCATTGCCTAATATTATTCAGGAACTAGATCCACACTCTGAATATATCTCGGCAGCAGATATGAAAAGAGTAAATGAGTCTTTGGAAGGTCATTTTTCCGGTATAGGTGTTAGCTTTTATGTACTTAGAGATACTATAGTTGTAACCAGTATTGTACCCGGTGGTCCATCTGAAGCAGCCGGAATAATGCCCTGGGACAGGATTGTTGCAGTTGATGATTCTGTTGTTGCAGGTAAGAAAATTCGTAATGAGCAGGTTCTGAAAGTATTGCGCGGGGAAAGAGGGACAGAAGTGAAGCTGGGTATAAAGAGAGCCGGGAATGATTTTATAGAAAATATAACTGTAACCCGTGGCGAGATACCTGTTAAGAGTGTTAATGCTGCATTTATGCTGTCTGATGAAATAGGTTATATAAAACTTGGTGTTAATTTCGGGTTTAACACATTTAGTGAATTTATATCTGCAATATCCAAGTTGAAAAGTATGGGCGCCAATTCGTTTATAATTGACCTCAGAGGTAATGCTGGGGGGTCACTTGAAGTTGTTGTGGCAATGGTGAACGAGTTTTTGCAGAAAGGTGATCTCATTGTATATACAGAAGGTAGAAATTTTCCGCGTACAGACAACTATGCAAATGGTTCGGGCACATGCAAAAATGATGATGTTGTAGTATTAATCGATGAATTGAGTGCTTCAGCGAGTGAAATATTTGCAGGAGCAATTCAGGATCATGACAGGGGATTGGTGATTGGAAGACGTTCGTTTGGAAAAGGACTTGTACAAAGTCAGAGAAATTTTCCTGACGGATCAGCTGTCAGACTAACTGTAGCGAGATATTATACAGCATCGGGAAGATCGATTCAAAGGACATATGAAAAGGGAAGATATGATGAGTATGAGATGGATGCCATAAACCGTTATATTCAAGGAGACTATGTGAATATTGACACTTTGAATAATCTTATCCCTTACGAAACTTTAGGTGGAAGAACCGTTTACGGTGGTGATGGAATTATGCCTGATATATTTATTCCAAGGGATACTACAGGTTACAATTCATACTATAATAGTGTTGTAAACAGGCGTTTAGATGAAGAGTATGCTATGGTCTATTCTGATATGAACAGAGAAAGGCTTAGCACTTTCAGTACATGGCAGGAGCTATACAGATATCTTAGACAGCAACCACTTTTATTAAACCTGGTTAGTTACGCTGATAATAATGGTATCAGACGAAGACCCTACTATATTCAGGAGTCGGGTGAATTATTTGAGACTAATTTATATGCATATATAATTAGAAACTTTTTTGGCGAAGAGGCTTTCTGGGCTGCTTATTACAGGGAAGATCCGCTTTTAAACAAAGGTATTGAACTTATTGAAACCGGTATGACTAAAAAGGTAAATATTTTAAATGAGCAGTTTAAATAAAAAAACTTTTACCTTTGCATTCCAATCGAGTTACTGATTTATAAAAATAATCTTTATGAGTAAGTTTATACAGAACTACCTATCACGCAGAGTCCTTTCCAGAACAGCAATTTTGGCACTTGATATTCTGATGATTGTTTTTTCATGCCTGTTTATGTATTTAGTAAGGTATGGATTCGATGGGCTTACAGCCGAAATAAGAAGTGACGGAACAACAGTTGGGTTATTCTTAATTATCTTCAATATTATATCTTTTGTTTCCTTACGTACATTTAGTGGTATTTTAAGGTTCTCTTCTTTTACAGATTTATTGAGGATAGTTTATGCACTTGTATTAGGATATGTATTGACTTTTATTGCTATAGTTATTATAAGGAAATCAAATCCTCTGTTTCATCTTGACAATCTTACATATATATCAATATATTTCCTGAATACATTTTTAATGATATTCTCACGTATATTGGTTAAAGAGGTTTATGAAACCATTACCGGTAGTGATATGAAGCCTGTAAATGTATTCATATATGGAACAAAAGAAGCCGGTATAAGTGTTGCTAAAGCTATCAAGGGTAATAATGAATTTAACTATCGTGTGCTGGGTTTTATATCTGATGAAAGCCATATGATAGGGAAGGAACTCATGGGTGTTACTATTTATGAGAATAATCAGGATATTTTCAGGATTTTAGTAAGTAAGAATGTACATACTATTATTGTGTCTCCTCAAAAAATGGAGGAGATAAAGAATTCGGCATTACTTGCAAACTTTGTGGATCATGACATCTCTCTGTTAACAACAGTACCTATTAACGAATGGAACGGTTCGTTGAAGAGCAAGGAACAATTAAAGGATATACAAATTGAGGATTTGTTACCACGTGATCCTATTAGGATTAATATGATAGAGATTGCCTCAAATATCGAAGGCAAAAGGGTAATGGTAACCGGCGCAGGAGGTTCTATTGGTAGCGAGATTGTTAGGCAGGTTGCTTCTTTTAATCCAAACAGTATTATTTTAATTGACCAGGCTGAAACACCTCTGCACAATCTGAAGCTTGAGTTAAAAGAAAAATGGAGAGATCTGAGAACAGAAATATTGGTTGCAAATGTAAGCAACCATTCGAGAATGGATAAGATATTTTCGAAGACCAGACCTCAATATATTTTTCATGCAGCTGCTTACAAACATGTCCCAATGATGGAGGTGAATGTGTCTGAAGCGATACAAACAAATGTTTTGGGAACAAAAATTGTTGCTGACCTGTCTGTGAAATATAACGCTAATAAGTTTGTAATGGTTTCTACAGATAAAGCAGTTAATCCATCTAATGTGATGGGCTGTTCAAAAAGGATCTGTGAAATCTATGTTCAGTCATTAGCAAAAAAAATAGAAAAGAGTGGAGAAAAATCAACGCAATTTATTACTACACGTTTTGGAAATGTGTTAGGATCAAATGGTTCGGTTATACCTCTTTTCAAGGATCAGATAAAACATGGGGGACCTGTTACCGTAACCCACCCGGAAATTATAAGGTATTTTATGACTATTCCTGAAGCATGCCAGTTAGTGCTTGAAGCAGGAGCAATGGGAAAGGGTGGAGAGATATTTATTTTTGATATGGGTAAACCAGTTAAGATTCTTGATCTGGCAAAGAGAATGATTCGTCTGTCAGGCTCAAAAAATATCAAAATTGAATTTACAGGCTTGCGTAATGGAGAGAAGCTTTATGAAGAGCTTTTGAACCATGCTGAATATACTAAGCCTACACATCATGAAAAAATAATGATTGCAAACGTTCGTGAATATGAGTATGACGAAATTTCTCGAATGATTGATTCGTTAATCAAGGTTTCATATGAATATGATGATATGAGAACCGTTAGAAAAATGAAGGAGATTGTTCCTGAGTTTCAGAGCATAAATTCACCGTTTGAAGCAGTAGACAGAGTTTTGGAGAAGGTTTCTAAAGAAACTCTATAATTCTCCTTGCATATCACAAAGTTTAGTGTAGTATCCACCTAGTTTGTATAGGGAGTCATGCTTGCCCTGTTCTACTATTTCGCCATCTTTCATCACATAAATGGTATCTGCATTTCTAATAGTAGATAGGCGGTGAGCAATAATAATAGTAGTACGATCCTTCATAAGTTTATCAAGAGCTTCCTGTACCAGACGTTCGGAGTCAGTATCCAATGCAGAAGTAGCTTCATCAAAGATTAGTATTTCAGGGTTCTTCAGAATTGCTCTGGCAATACTAATTCTTTGTCTTTGACCACCGGAAAGTTTTCCACCCCTGTCACCAATATTTGTGTTGTATCCATCTTCGGTGGCCATTATGAACTCATGTGCATTTGCAATTTTTGCAGCTTCAATAATTCTGCTTTTAGATACATCTTTCATTCCAAAAGCTATATTATTATATATAGTATCATTAAATAGAATAGGATCTTGATTAACATTTCCCATTAGGGATCTTAGTTCATGAATTTTCACGTCTCTTATATCTACTCCATCAATATATATACCACCTTCCTGAATATCGTAGAATCTGGGAAGAAGATCTGCTAATGTTGATTTTCCTGATCCGGACTGACCAACAAGGGCTATAGTTTTACCTTTTTCTATTGTGAGGTTCACTCCTTTAATAACCCAATCATTAATATATTTAAACCAAACACCTTTATACTCAATTTTTGAATTGAAGTTTATATCTACAGGCTTTTCAGGATCTGTAATAGGATTTTTTGCATCTAAAATCTTATCAATCCTTTCCATTGAGGCTAATCCACGCTGAACAGCATATGCTGATTTAGAAAATTCTTTAGCTGGATTTATTATACTATAAAATATTGTGAGGTAATAAATAAATGTTGCTGCATCTATTGCACTATTATTCCCTAATATCAGAGATCCTCCAAACCAAAGTACAATTGCAATTGTTATGGTGCCCAAAAGCTCACTCATTGGGTGTGCCAACTGCTGTCTTCGTGAGATTCTGTTTGACATCCTCCTGAATTCATTACTGCCGTTGTGAAATCTTTTAGAGATTTTATTTTCCGCAACAAATGCCTTTATTACTCTGAGTCCACTTAAAGTCTCTTCTACCTGTGACATTAGTTCTCCCCATTTGTTTTGTGCCTCGAAAGAGGTTCTTTTAAGGGTTCTTCCTACACGTCCCATTATAAAACCCATTATCGGAAGAACTAAAAGTACAAAAAGAGTCAGCTGCCAACTTAATACTGTCATCGTGGTAAGATATATTAGTATTAATATTGGGTTTTTGAATAACATATCAAGTGAACTCATTACTGAATTCTCTACTTCATTGACATCACCCGAAATTCTTGACAGAATATCACCCTTTCTCTCTTCTGAGAAAAAAGCCAGAGGCAACGAAAGAATCTTATCATTAATATTGTTTCTGATGTCTTTTACCACACCTGTTCTTATTGGTATTATAAAATAGGAACCCAGATATGCTGAAGCTGTTTTAAAAAGTGTCATTATTATTAATGTGACAGCAAGCAACATTAATGTATAGCTGCTACCATTTGTTTCGATCAGCTGGGTTATATACCAGTTCACATTATTAAGAGTTATATCGATTATTGAATATTCGGTACCTTTCCAGGGTATAAACTCAAATGTTTGTTTATTCACTTTAAATAATACCTGAAGAATAGGAATTATTGTGGCAAGAGAAAATACATTCAGTATTGCGGTTAGAATATTAAAGAAAAATGCAAGAAACAGATGTTTCTTATATGGTGGTAAAAATCTTTTTAAGATAAGTATAATACCCTTCATTGAAAATTTAGTTTGTTGTTGAGAAAAATTGGTTTGTTAAATCGGGCGCAAGTTACACATAAAATATGATTTTCTTATAGGCAATTTCTGCTCGTTTATGATAAAAAGCATCAGTTTTAAACAGACGTGTTAGAATCATTTTTTTGGAGTTTAGACCTTACTGACCAAATTGGTCAAAAAAAGTCGAATTTTTCTTTTTTCGTTATTTACGTGAATATCATATCTTTGTGCTCAGAGAGGGAAAAAAGTGAAGTTTTTTTGAAAATTAATTGCAAATATGTTTGGATGGTAAATAAACTCTCCATATCTTTGCACCCGCTTTTGAAAGGAACACCACCTGATAAGCGAAACGATAAGCGATCTTTAAAAAATTTACATACATTTTTTTTGACAAGCAAGTACAAGAGATATAATATTAAGATTATATTGAGGTACCCGTTCAATAGAATTTAAAAGGATATAAATCGTGAATCCGGGGGCAGTATAGAGGGATTGAAAAAGAACTTTTTCGTTATCTTTTTGGTTATTTCCCAACCCTTATTTTTTTTAAGTCTGTCATATTTTATGGTCATATCAATCATAATCTATCAGATTTGGGAAGTTTCAAGGATATAAAAATAACAAATTTACAACGAAGAGTTTGATCCTGGCTCAGGATGAACGCTAGCGATAGGCCTAACACATGCAAGTCGAGGGGCAGCACATGAAGTAGCAATACAGATGGTGGCGACCGGCGCACGGGTGAGTAACACGTATGCAACCTACCTTCCACAGGAGAATAACCCGTTGAAAAACGGACTAATACTCCATAATACAGGGGTCCCGCATGGGAATATTTGTTAAAGATTTTTTTCGGTAGAAGATGGGCATGCGTTCCATTAGCTAGTTGGTTGAGGTAACGGCTCACCAAGGCAACGATGGATAGGGGAACTGAGAGGTTTATCCCCCACACTGGTACTGAGACACGGACCAGACTCCTACGGGAGGCA
>Ga0265293_10003533_pt1 | contig 28915 bp, 35 predicted proteins | sample Munlanlewell138R_FD_192505 | JGI IMG/M metagenome (GOLD analysis project Ga0265293, IMG submission 192505) | Leachate microbial communities from a municipal landfill in Southern Ontario, Canada - Leachate well 138R | ecosystem: Engineered > Solid waste > Landfill > Unclassified | place: Canada... | reverse complement strand
ACAGGCGATCAAGCATTACACTTCGCTCCCAGTTCAGCGTAAGGACGATCCAATAGGTTCAGGGGATAGGCCTTGGTTTCCCTGATGAATATTCGCTGTAAATGCTCAGGCAGCTCCTGTAACTTTACCTGCGCTGTTCGCAGCTGATGTTCCATCCACCCCATCCGGGCTAGGAAATACGCGTCAGCAACATCTGTTCCTGGACCTGAGAGGATTTTCTTCTTGCCCTGTTTTAACCAGGTGGTTGGAACAGACACACCTGTTTCATCCATGAACTGGGTGTAGATTTGCTCTTTTGTTGCATGTCCATAATTACAAGCAAACAGCTTGATTGTATCGGGATCATGAACTCGAAGTTTATCAGTACGAACAACTGCTACCTTAATGTGTCCAGTCAGCTCTGCTGTTTCATACAATCTTGTATTCTTAGAGTTAAGAGCATATCCTTCAATGTTAACAATACAAGGCTGTGCACAAGGTTCTGTCGATCGGATTTGGCTCATCACAAATGACGTGAACCGCTGAATCCGTTGGAAGTGATCTGGATGGTCACTACGAGCTGAAGGCTGTTTGTAAAAATTTCCATGGGTGGGATCCTCTGTAACAAATTTCTTAGTATCGGTAAGAAAAGTCCACCGAAAAAGCTTACCGTCTGGCCCTAGGCAACAAATTCCCAGGTGGTTTAATGACACATCCAACCCTATGAAATTAGGCTCTGTAGACATTTCACCACTCCCTAGGTTTTCGATCTGGCGTCTTGTACTCCTCTGCCCAAGTGGCAGCTATAATCTGCTGGAGATCCTTCTCACGGCTCTCCTTCTCAATGTGGGTCAACCAGTGCTGGATCTGCTTGTCAACAGATTCTACAGGACCTCCACAGGAGCATTTTTCAGCCCCAGGTAGACACAGAGCTCCGCACGTTTTACATACCCCAAGCACAACTGAAGTAGTCAGCTTGTAGGAAGGATCTACTCCACTCTTAACTAGAGCTAGATACGAAAGATTGGAAACAATATCATCCATTCCATAATCGAAGATGATTTTGAACTTCCCTTTTCGAAACGGAGGAGCCACCTTGTTCTTGTCCACTTTGAAATTGACCCACACCCCAATATCTTTCTCATTAGAGTTTACCACTCGACGTCCATGAGTTAGGTGAAGTCGCACAGATGAATAGAATTCAAACCCTCGTCCTCCTGTAGTAACCTCACTGGAGTAACTACCACCACCCACATCATCCCGAGTCTGATCTACAACAAAGAGAGTAACATCTTTCTCTGCTAGCAGACTGATATACTTTCGGAGCCCCAACGAAATCTGCTTGGCTCGGTAGGCTCCAAACCCCTGCTTGGTCATATCCGTACCGGTCTCAAAAGCAGCAGGAAGTGCTGTGATACTATCAACCACCACCACTTTAGGTTTCCTAGTACGAAGTTTCAGAATGCCTCCAAGGTACTCATCGAAGAACTCCTCCAAGGTCGCTGGCTGGTCTTGTGCTGTCTTCTTGTCTTTTCCTGTCCACCAGCTGTACCCGTAGTTAAAATTCTCATTAGTGCAGTCCAATCCATAATAGGCTGCGAATGCTGGGTCTAAGGTGTGCTCAACATCAGCATAGAATGCATGCTTATCGGATCGAAGAGCATACCCCAGGATGGTGGTTGCTAGCACACTCTTAGCTGTACTAGCACCACCGTACACTTGCACAATACGACCAATGGGAATACCACCGGGGAAATTGTTGGAAATGGCCAGATCCAAAACTGTACAACCTGTGGAACACCATGTCTTTACTTCTGGAAGACCAAGAAGCTGACATGCTTGAGAAGTCTTTTGCATTTCATCAGCTAGTTGGTTAGTATCAGACATCACTACTCTCCTCTTGCTGGATTTCCTGTTGCCGTGCCTGAGCTATTTCACGGCGTAGATTCACAATATCCTGCTCATGAACATCACTAGTAGCTCGAACAAGCCGATGCTGATCTCCAGTAAGGTCATGCTGAGAACTGTACAGCTGATGTATTGACATCGAAACTGCATCCTTCAGCATGGACTTTCTCTGCTCAGCTGAAGTCAGAAGAACATTGGCACAATCAGCTAGGTACTGTGCATCACCAAACTCCTTCTGGGCACTTAGATATTCCTCATGTGTTTTTACAGCCTCATCAAGAGCTGATTCTGTAACTTTGGGAATACCAAATTTCCCGGGGTCTTGTCGAGCCTCCTTCTTGAGACGAGCCTCAGTAAAATCTAGGGTGTCCTTAGCTGTCCGTGCTGTCCGTTTGATGTCTGCTACCAGCTGTCCTATCTGCTCGTACAGAACAGCTTGCCCTAAACACTCCTCTCCTAGTTTTGTACCGTCGATCTTCAGAGAGGTTCGAAAACCTACTAGACGTTGTGATAACTCACCCATCAAGCACTCCTTTTTGTCAGTTGATCAAGTCGAGCCTGAACTTCAGGACTAATAGCACTAACCTGAGATGTCTGACCTCGATCTCTTGTAGGGGCAGCACCCGGAGCAGGTTGCTGAGGTTGAGGAACAGCCTGTTGGGACTGCGGCTGCGGAGCGGGCCCTGGTTGAGATTGTGGCTGCGGAGCGGGCCCTGGTTGAGATTGTGGCTGCAGTTGAGGAACAACCTGTTGAGGTTCAGTGGTAGGTACGGGATCTACAACAGGCGACATCTCTGAAACCCTTTGTCGTGTAGGGGCGGCACCTGGGGCAGGCTGTTGTTGTGAGTTGTCTGTTGTTGGCACAGGGGCAGCTCCCCCAAACACCTCAGCGTGTACCGCATTGTAGTCAGGCCATAGCAAGAACTCATCAAACTCATCAGGCACATTCTGATACCATTCATCGGGAGGTGTCCCTTTGTTGGATAGCTTAAACCCTTCATACTTGGTTGACAGCTTGGTACCAACTCGAGTAAATTCGATGTCAGCACCTGTTTTCGAATCACTAACATCAATGAAAGTTCCAGTACGACGATCCCGAGAGATGCTGACTATATTGTCCTTCACAGATTTGGGAGCATCCAACCAGTGCAGTCCTTTAGCTTCGGTACTGGCATCTTTGACATTGTAGACAAAAAACAGATACCGACATGATGCATACAGCTCACTAAGCCGCTTGTCATCTGGATTTTGTGCTCGAATCTGATCAGCATATTCACACACTGGACACGCCCCAAATGGCTGACCATTACTGTCCTTGGTCCGTCGGGCACAAATGTAAGTACGACGATCTGACCCAATGTTACTATGAACGAAAACCTCTCGACCGTAGAAAGGAAGGTTTTCAGGAGAATACCGAGAAAACTTCGGTGAGATTATTCGAATGAAGTTATCACCAGACTCCAGTTTCATCTGATTGATACCAAGCCGTTCCAGAGCCCGTGTGTTGACAAAGTCAAACTTACCCCACATTCCCTCTTGTGTCTTACGATGTTCGTTTTCAATCGCTGCCATTCTCCCACTCATACAAACCTCCAACATTTGATACCACCGAATATTAGTTAGCTCCAATAAAAAGCACGTTTCCTTGTACTAACGCCATAGTAACCGCAAACCGAACAACAGGATGAAAACCACCACAATCAAAGTCCCAATCAGATACTTCTCAGTGATTTTCCACATAAGGATTCTCCGAAAAGCAGGCACGAGCTATCATTGCACCTAGCTGAGCCTTGTTACCGTAATACACACTGGCTGAGAAAATGGTGCACAACCAAGCCAGGTCCACTGCTTCTGAGTCATCTTGAGCTGTTACCAGCTTCTTGTACAGATAGGTCAAGATGGACTTCCGAATGGTTTCAGGAGTATCTCCTAACCTATCAAGAATCTGAATAATCAGCTGCCACTTCTGTCGACGAACCTGAGGAGAAGCATACAACATCTTACAGAGATCAATCACATTGGAATCATATTCTGTTCCACGAACCAGTAGCTGAATTGCAGTATCCAGATCATCTATTCCTCTGATGGATTCCAATGCTACTATTGAGGCTCTAGGTGATCCTTCTGATGTAGCTGCTACTGCCTGCAGGATATCATCACCTACACCTAGCTTCTCCTGTTCATTGACTTTACGAACCAGCTCAAGAATCCTATCAACAGATAACAGGGACATCTCATAGGATGTACACCTATTCCGAATGGTGGCGATGATGGACTTGGGTTCAGTTGTGCAGAAGATGAAGTAGGTATTTTTCGGATGATCCTCCAGAACCTTCAGGAAGGCTTCTTGTGCTGCTGGAGTCAACTGATGGCTCTCATCTACAATATAGACCTTGGCCCCACCCCCTAGGACTGACAAATGTGCCGAGGATGCAATCTCTCGAACAGAGTCAAGCCCCCGGGTGTTTGCAGCATTGACTTCAAATATGGAGTCCTTGGTAGCCCCAAACTCTGTAGCTAAGATCCGAGCACATGTTGTCTTACCAGTTCCTGATGGTCCATGAATGAGAATAGCATGGGGACGTTCGGACTCTGGGCTCTTGGTCATCTTCACAAGAGCCCGAACCGTCGCATCACTACCTACTACATCAGCAAACTGCTGTGGGCGAACTTTTTGGTATAACGACATCCTGGTACCTCACCTCAATGGTTACATAGGATCTGATGACAGTGTGGACACAAGTCCATATCACTTTGTGCCAAATCGGAGGCAGCCATCTGAAGACATACCTTACCATCAAACGATTTGTTACTGTGGGTACCAACATAAGTGACAGCATTCCAGAGATCATACATTGTCATTGAGTTGTTACCACGCTGCTGCATATTCAATGAAGCTGCCGCAATAATCTCCTGCTGGACCGTAACACTGATCCCAAACTTCTCAAAAAAGGACCGAAGGGCTTGAGTAGGATTGTCGATCTCCTTATCAGCTAATGACTGGATATGGGAAAACTGATGCTCAAGTCCTTTAACAGCCAAATCAGTAGACATCCGAACCCATTCCCGAATATCTCTCTTACCATCATCTCGATGAGACCAAGAGGCCATATTCTCTTGAAAAATAGCCCCGTTGGAACACCACTGACGGAACATATACGGCTGGATCACAATCTTCCGTTCACCAAGGATTGAGTTCTGGATTCGAATGCCACCGTGAATGACATCCGGCTCATCTCTTGAATGACCACCTACCTCAATCTTGTGATCTGATACCACAGCCACATTGGAGTATCCAAGGTTGGTAGCTACTTGATGATATCCTAGGATATGATCAGCCCCAATAGTACTCTCAACAGCTTCCAGAAGATCCAAATTGGAGTAGTACTGAGTTCGTGATGTTGAACAACCAATCCCTTGACCTTCACGGAGGAATACTCGAATTTTACCTGGTGCAAGATTGTACAGATAGTTGAGGTTGTGAACCAGTAATTCGGCTGGACACATGTCCGTAAAAACTTTCGGCAAGTGGACACAACGTGCCACATCCTGTAATCCCTGATGGGTCAATGGTACCTGGTTCTCACCAAAACAAAGGATATACTTGTCATCCTCTACTCGAAAAGTAAGTCGAGTTGCTGTGGATCCCAAATCAATATCACGATGGGATAGATCCTCTGTAGGTTTCAGAATCTCTACAAGCTGATTTCTATCCATAACTGCAAGTTGTTCCGACATTAAACATCCTCCGAGAAAATAATGGAAAATTGGTTCGTCACATCATTATACTATGCTGAAAGAACTACCTCTCTTTTTTGACGGCAAGTTCCACAATGATGAACCTGGAATTTCACCTCACGTTCCTCAGGACCTTTTCTCTTCTGCTCCAGTACACTGTGAGGACCAGAAACTCCACAACTGGTACAGACTTCAAATGCCAAATTAGCAAGGCCAAACCAATGATCAACGCCACACTCCCATTCAACATTGAGGGGGACATCACCTTGCCAATCAAACCGCTTTGAGCACATAATAGCTGTCACTAGATCCACCACCTCTTCAGCTTCTGATGGCACTGTATCAATTGCAATGCTATCATGTATCTCGAAAATAGGTCGAGATTGAAGGCCACGTCGCTCCAACTCAATCTCAATCCTAACCAGAGCATCAAGGAGCAGATGAAAAGCCGGACCCTGAATGGGAGTATTATACAGCTTGTTAATAGTGAGTGGACCGTACCTTCTGAATCCAGACATAGCCTCCACATACCCACAATTAACATATGTATCAATAGTTTGTTGTTGCCAGGCTTTTACACCCTGGAATTCCCCCCAGAACTTCTCTTGGATCCGAGCAATATGCCCATCAGGGACAGTAGGAAACTTGCGAGCTATAGATTCAGGCACTGCTCCGTAAAACGAAGCGAAGATGAATCCATTTTTAGACTCAAATCTCTCATCTTTTGTAATATCCTCTTCAACCTTCTGATAAATCTCCGCCGCCCATCTTCTATGTGTATCCACACCGTCCCGGATTTGCCGAGTCAACTCAACATCCCTGGATGCCATAGCAATAACCCGAACCTCCAACCCACTGTAGTCCACTTCCAGAATAATCCGACCAGGGGAAGGTGTGATACATCTACGAAAGGCTTTCAGTTCAGAATCGTGCTTGAAAACATTTTGGATGTTGGGCCCATTAGCTGAAGACCGATAGGTGTCTGCAATGTTCAAATTGTAACACGGATGGACATGAGAGTTGCTGTCCATCACTTTTCGATAGTTAGCTGAACGCTTTAGCAGTGTCCCACACTTTCTGTACCTGAACAAGCTGGAGATGAATCGTCGGAGGGCAGGATCATCTGTTTTCTTTTGAACTAGCTCCAAACCTTCAACATCAACAGAACCAATACCAGTCCTAGCACTGGTAGGGGTACGTTTTACAACTGGCGCTCCCCACCCTTTGTAAATAATGCGACTTAGCTGAGGATTGGATTCCGGGTTGAAGACAGCATGCTTCTCTGGATTAGTGACCCCTTCGTTCTTCCCTGTAAGGTAGTTTTGAACACCAATGGATGTTTCCATCTCCTTGATACGAACCTCTTGCTCAGCCCGGTACTGGTCCTCTATTTCACTAAGGACCGACATGGAAATTGAAACTCCTCGTTGGCGAAGACGAGCTAACGCTAAGGCTCCACGTTGAAGAAGTTCATTGAACTCTGCCAGTCGTCCTTCTTTCTCCAAACGTGGACGCTGGTAGTAGTAGGCCATGATAGTATATCGGGAGTCCCAACTGTTGTAGTGGAAAAGGGAATCAATGGGGGCTTTTCGTAGATCCCTACAATCTACCATCTCCTTGTAGTCATGACCAGTCATCTCAAAAACTTGGAAGGCCAGGCTGGTAGTAGAACTGTTGCAATGAAGTACGTGAGCAGCAATCATAGTGTCATGATGAAAGTTCTCCATAGGTTGTCGAAGGAACTCAATTCCCCACACCTCTTCCATGTTCAAATTCTGAACCACCTTCGGAACAGGACCACCAAGGAACCCCCGTAAGGCACAACAGATCCTGGACATTTCCTCTGTTGTAAAGAAATCCTTACCTGTAGCAGGGTTCACAACATTCAGAGGAACAAAGTATCCAATCTCAGGATCCTGTGAAAGTGAAAACGTCAAAATATCAGCACCCTCTTCATACGGAGTCAACCGAAATGTTTCATAGTCAAAAGCTGTTGGCCTGTCTGATACAGCCCACTCCTCCAAGAGAGTAACAATATCATCAACATTAGTAAGCATGATGTTACCATCTTTAGTCAACGGTGTAGGAAGAGGTTGCCCTAAGTATCCTAAAGCCCCAGCAATATCAAACAGGAAAATATTCTCGTCGTATGGCACATCATCACGATGTTTCCGTTGAAGAAAAAATGCGGGATGATGGGCACATGCTACCCAGCAATTGTGTTTATGACTTGGCACCACAATTCCATGCATCATAGATGCACTAAACTGACCTTGGAAATTACATCCTTGTGGCTTATCAAGTACTGCATTGATAGCATGATCACCCAAACAGATGATGAGATCTGGTTGAACCTCTGCGATGTCTTTCTGCAGGTTTTTCTGACAGGACTTGACTTGATCCGGTGTAGGGATCTTATCTGCCCCATAAGCTGTCTGACCAGGGTAGCATCCTACAGCATTAGTACGGACACAATCCCGATCCAGGTCCAGACCCAGCATCTGGCAATGCTTCCTGAGCAGTTGTCCTGATGGGCCAACAAACGGAACACCCAATCTCTCCTCTTCCCGACCAGGGCACAGCCCCACAAACATAATCCTCTTCTCACCCAACCCATACCGCTTAATTTGAGTAGTGAGACAACCGCTGGTCTTTCCCCACAGGCCGCAGGTTTCACAATTGTAGACCTTAGGTGCTGAGGGTTTGGATTTGGAGCTTTGGGAGCGTCTGTACTTGCGTGCCATGGCTCCTTTCTGTCCACGAGCAAACCGGTCAGGATTTTCCTTCTGGAATACCTCAAAACGACTAGGTATAAAACTGTTCTGTTTTGCCATTTTGGATTCAACCTTTTAACTTCGGGTTTGGACAAGATACTGAAACTTGGGGGTCTCAAACAGCACAACAGTAGATCCAGGAAAGAACTTAAACTCCCAGCAAAGGCCCATAATGTCCTTGAGCAAAACAGGATTGATGCGAAACTCAAAGGGGCTGGCATCAGTCCGTGGGGGATCTAAGGTTGTCACCTCTTGCAGCTTTCTATCGATCTTCTTACCAATGGTCACCTTATGCCCGTAGGTTGTGCAGGAGGTGCTATCTACTTTGAAAATCACCTCTTTGTCAATAGCAGGAACATCCTTCAGGAATGCTAGATGGCGGTCAACAACTGCTGGAAAGGTAGAGTCCAACTGAATAACCTCTGCCTGATTAGGATCGGGAAAGTACTGTTCAAGATTTGGGTACTCTCCAGTTAGAGTAACACCCCACATCGCAGTACCATCCTCGAACTGTACATTCAAACTACCCCCGTTAACAGGATCACCTTTATATTCCATCGCCACAATCCGAGTGTGCATTTTCACCAACTGCTCCAGAAACTTCATCGGGAGACTACACTCAAGATTGACAGGTGCATCCAAGTTCCATCGTAGAATTCGATATCGATCGCAGGCCCACAGTATGTTTCCTGTTATGTAGACACCACACAAGGCACCCATTGTTTCATCTCGGGACACACCAAAACGACAGAATTCCAACCCTCGAATGAGGTCCTCGAGATTATTGAGGTCTACTGAACCCTCAACCACTGGAACCTGTGCAGGCTCTGGAGGCAGAACTGTAAACTCACTATTGACTTTTGGTGCTTTCACAACAAGCTTGTCATCTGTGATTTCCAGATCAACTTCCTTGTGACTTATTCCACTGACCAGTTTCAAGAAAGGCTCTGCCTCTACACAAGCAGTAAGATTCATGCCTTCTGGCAACGGGGCATCAATCCACAGAGCTCCGCCGGTAGCTTGGACATGATTACCACGAAACGTGAAGCTCTGGTATTTAGGAACCAGAGCATTTCGTCCTACTGCAGGCCACACCTTCTCCAAACTCTCTACAAGACCTAACCGATTGACTTTCATGTGTGTACTCTCCTCAACAACTACGGGTCAAATGTGATTGATGCAAGGTGCGATTGAACTCCTCCATACAGATAGGACATTCATCAGAGCCCCGCCAATCAACTAAAGGAACATCATGCGTGGGGCATCGGCCCTGAATCTTACATCGAAGATACCGCAGTACTTTACACACTGGCACTAGAAAAAACATCTGGTACATGTGAATGGTCTCCTTTCGTGTATCTCTGGTTGTCTCAAAAGCTGCTCGTAGTAGAAAATATCTACTCGAAACCTCTCAAGCATATCAGTCTTCAGCTTCTCAGGATCAATGTCTCCCTCAGCAAAGTACTCATGGATCTTGTCAACAGTATCCTGAGGATACTCCATTGTGTAATGCTGACTGGTGGATTCCTTCACTTCAGAGATATCAGAAACGGAAATGATCAGCGGCGACGATATATAATCAAACCTCTTACCTACTCTGTCCCATCGAGGAACCATCACATTACCATATGCGGCGTGCTTCAACCAGGTAGTGGAGTCCACAGACCAGAAGGGATAACGAATGATGAGCTTATTGGATGTGACGGCAAACCCATGAACTTTGGTGGTGGGGTCTGTGTCCCACAAATACTTAAAAGCAGGATCTCCCAAGGACCGGACAAACTGCTCCATTGTCACACCACCAGCCACACCGCCTATGCCGATGTAATCATACTCCTGGACATACTTCTGCCACCACTTAAAGTTCTCTCCGAAGTGGTAAACAGGAATAGGTCGTAGCCCATGACTTTCCATGTATTGTTGATTCTTCCAAGACTCCTCAGCACTGTAGATAATATCGAGGTTCACATACCCCATCAGCTGGCCTTTGGCATCATACTCCTTGATAAAGGCGATGTAGCGATCCAGATACTCCCGAACATCAGGTCGATCATTAAAGGAGAAATCCGCCATGGTTTGGATCGCCCCTCCTGTCCTCTGCTGTAGAGTTAGGATCCGCTGGTTGATTGATATACGATCCACAGAAGAAACAAGATCATCCTCCATCTGGAGCTCTTTGATATCATTCAGGTTCTGCTGTCCCTTCTCTGATTCCACCCCTGCCCCTTGATTGATCAGACCAACCATAGCATTCAGCAGGGAGTGTGCTCCTGAGTCCAAGAAGATCTTGATATCAGGATTGGCATCAAGTATCCTACGAAGTTCCTTCTCCTTCCAGAATGTCTCTAGGGTTGTTCCTGGTCCTTCTCTGAGACGCTGGAGACAGTAGGCTTTGATGTCATTACGACCACTGGTTAAGAAGTTTGCAAGGTGTATGTGGTGTGTACTCATTTCATTCCCCCAGTAAACCTTTTTGATACATTCTCTCATAAAGAAGAAAGTGTTCTTTGGTTATCCCAATCCGTCCAAATACAGAGTGTAAGCTAATTCCATTGTTCCTGTTATGATGTTTATAGCAGAGAACCATACCATTCTCAGGATCAAACAGTACGCCACAAAACTGTCTCCAGTTGTCTTTAGTAATACTTTGCTCTTGAATCAGCAGAGACAGACTGTGTAGATGATGCACCTGTACTCTATGTTTTGAACCACACAAGTAGCATCGTTTGTTGTATTTCCTGAGCACTTCCTCCCTCCAAACTTCGCACTCAACAGATTGGGTTATGAGAGACACAAGAGAACTCACCCCACCCTTCCAGTGTGGACGAGGCTTTCCTACCTTAGATTTACCAATCTTCTTGTTCCATTCTGTTAGCATACTGTTCTGCCGCAAGAACTCTGCTGCTTTTCTACTAGCAGTACTACAACACTTCTTCAACTCCTTTGCTCTAGTTTCACCATACAGCTCCTCAAATGACTTACCTTTTCGGCCTTTCCCAAAACCTTGTCGGAGAGCATTCTGTCTTTGTTTTTCTTTGTACTCCTGAAGCTTCTTTGGATCTTTAGGATTGGGCATGATATTTCTTCTTATTGTGCTCTTCGCAAGCACATTTCATATATTGGACTGCGTATCCCCACTCCTGGTCTGTCAGTTGAGGATCCCTCAGTTTGTTGACATAAAAAGCTTCGCACCTTTCCACGCAAGTGCAGCACTTCAAACATGGACGATCCCCACCTTTGTAACATGTCCACGCAATATCTAGGGGAGCCCCGATTTCTGTACCTAGTTTCGCAATCTGAGCCTTCGTAATATCAGCAAACGGAGATCGAATTTGAATAGCGGCATATGTTCCTATTTCAGCAGCTGTGCATATTGCACTAACAAACTCCGGCCTACAATCGTTGTAGACTGCATGATCACCTGTGTGATTACCATAGTATACTGCAGTAGCTCCGTGGCTCTCTGCGAATCCTACAGCAATGGACAGCATGATACCATTTCGAAACGGAACCACAGTGCTCTTCATATTCTCCTCTTCGTAGTGCCCCTCAGGAACATCTTCACCAGAAAGAAGAAGATTGGAGGCAAGGAGGTCCTCAAACTCAATTCCTATCAATCCTTTTTGACGACAAAGAACCTTTTCAACTTGAATAGGAAGGTCGTACAAGTACAAAACTGCTCCCAGCATATCACAGATCTTCACAAGAGCTGCCCGTTCCTGTTTGTTGTGCTTACTACCATACGAGAAGTTGATAGCTATAGGATCCTTAGTAGGATCATCCACCAGCATCTTCAACATGGTGACAGAATCCATCCCACCAGACACAACAGCCACTACCTTTTCTTTCTCACTCATTAATGTTTCCTTTACTCAGATTAGGCTAACATACTCTCTAGCGCCACATTAATTTCTCGCCAGGTATTCTCATGACCATAACTATCAGGATCCTCATTGACAGGAAGCTGTGCAATACCCATGTATGGCACATTAGGTAGGAGCTCCTCCATTTCCGCCTTCGCATGAATCCAAGCATCTCCATCCCAGCACATCACAACACAAGGGACTCTAGATTCGATAATGAGTGTACGCTGTTGTGTAGTCAAGGACGTGCCAAAGGTAGCTACAGCATTTCCACCAACTCGCCATGCATCCAGCACACCTTCCACCAAAACCAAAAATCCTCGAGACCAATCAACCATGTCCCATCGATACAAAAACTGGTTAATTTCACCTTTGGCAGTTCGGTATTTCAAATCAGATCGGCCTGTCATATCCGCCGCCTGATAGCTAACCAACTGTCCTTCGTACAAGACTGGAATCACAAGACGGTTCATGCACTCACCCACAGTGCAAATACCACACCGATGCTCTATCAACACTCCTCGATCTATCCGTCTACGATTGAGATAGTGATCCAAAAGAGGGAACTCAGTTGACCAAGTGACTGGCTCAAAGTAAGGAGGCAGCACAACAGGAGGATCCTCTTCATCCTCTGTATCCAAAGGTAGCGGATTCAGCAAATCAAGAATCTGGTCAACAGCATCCTGCCCAAAAGCAACACCAGAAGAGGCAATCTCCTCAGTACACTCCTCCACAGGACGACGAGTAATGTAGGCGACTAGGAAATCGAATGTGCCTGTTCTATCACACCTCCAACAATGATACCCTAAAGTACTCTTGAAAATACCACAGTGATTGGAGTGGTCATTGCAGAAGGGACACCGGATATTGACTGAATCCTCCGAAACATTTTTCCCGAAGGTCCAATATTGAATATCGTGGTGTTCTAGAACAGAAATGATAGTTCTGGTGTGGTCCATTGCACCATTATCCTTGTCGCTCAGCAACAACAGTAATTGGGATTCCACCTCTAGCTTTCATCGTACAGGTGACCTGCACATATTTTGGATTACATGCCTTCGCCCAATCATCTGCTATCCTGTTTGTCAGAGTTTCAATAAACATTCCGGATCCCCGAAAACTCTGAAAATAGAACTTAGCTGATTTGCTCTCAATGCACTTTTGTTTTGGCACATACTCAACATGCACATCGTAAAAGTCCGGAAAGCCTGTTAGGGGGCACAATGCTGTCAATTCCTCAGTTGACACCACAACTCTGAAGTGCTCTGAAGAGGGGGAATCAAATGTGCGAAGTATTCTAAAATCCGGCGTGTCAAAATCAAACCAGGAAACACCCATGCCAGGGAGAAGAGACTTTTCATACATAAGCAAAAAGTTTTTCCACACCTCCCGCTTACGTTCCATGTACACTGTAGCTCCTTCATACAACCAACCAAATATACGAGTACACTGTTTATTACCGTTGTACTCAATATGCCACACTTTTCCAGCTGATGGATGATGTGTAACAGCATGATTTTTTCTAGTTCCACACGTCACATGAAGAATCTCACGCATGTATTCCATCAACTCTTTTGTTCCACACAAGCCAAACACTAAATGCCCATTGGTATAGTGAATTGTTCCATCGCCATCAAAAAATCCACGGACAAGGTGTCGAAACAAATCAGGTGAAACAGTTGGAAGAATTTTCAATGTCTCTGTTTTATGATGGCCACATCCTAAACGAACAAGATCATCATGCATCTTCTTACTAATTAGTGAAATCCCAAAAATTCCTTCTCTCTTCACCACTTTATTTTGAGGGTATCCAATAGCTTGTGCAAACTTAAAAATGTCCTCATCCTTACTAACTAAGGATACCTGATAACAGTTTCCACCAGATGACCGATTTGGAACACATGAGACGGTTCCATCCGCACATAAATAACCCAACCAGTATGCCTTTTCCTGTGTATCAATAACAGAAAAGAAATCATCATTATAAGGAACAGTTCGAAGAGCATTACTGATCTTCTGGGCAACTTCTGCCCGCTTTACAGGATCCAAATGCAATGTACCCATCTTATCTCCTCCACCTATGGTAGTTTGCATCCCATGTTTTTCGATCTCCCGGCTCAGGAATAGGAGGATCAACTAGGGATTCATATCGCGTATAATAGCTAGATAGTTGAATGAACTGTGCAATCTGCCCCTTACCCCAACCATGTCTAGAAAGAGACTGAACAAAAAACTGTAATTGAGCATCATATCCATTGTACAGCAAATCATGCAAATCTAGTAAAGCACGCAAATAGGTTATAACCTCTTGTTGGCTATCCAGATCAACTGTAGCTGGACGTTTGTCAGGATGTTTATCTCTCTGTAGTTGCATTGGGCCAAAGCACCTTATGGATCTGAAGACTGTAGTTGATTTTGGCAGGAAGATATCGACAGTTGAATAGCTTAGTTGCTAGTTCAGCTGGCCACTCCATTGGGTTGTCCAAGGTAAGATCAATAGCAGGACTGAAGACCATTTGAGCTTTACAAAATGCGTTATCATGAATCACTTTAAGGGCCGTGTCAAAGTCTGTATCATCTGCAATAACAAACTTCACTACATCGTAGGAGGTGAGATCATGCCAGAGTGTATTGAAACCATGATTAATTGGACCCTTTGTTCCTCCTGATGGCAGTTTGTAATCCACCACAAATCGAACACTACCATACTCAACAACTCCTGTACTGGATCGGGTAACTACCCGTGGAAGGTTCTTCAATCCATACCTTCGAATTGGTATGGAGCCATTGGTCTCCACAGTAATAGAGTAACCACATTCTAGAAGGGCAGAAATGAGTTCCAAAGTTTCTGGAAGCTGAGTTAGTGGTTCTCCCCCTGTAAGAGTTATTTTGTGACCAGGGAAAGATACAACCCGACCCAAGATATCCTCTATTGTCAGAGCACCTAGTGCACCTGTATTGTTACCAAAACTAGCATACTTGGTATCACAGTAAAAACATTGGAGGTTACACCCTCGTAATCGAATGAAAGTTGAGGGTTGCCCAACCCCATTGTATCCATTGGCTTCTCCATCAATACTACGAAAGATAGAGTATACATGAAGCATGCTAGGGTTGTCATCAGTCATAGCAGGTCCTCCACATCATCAACACCAGAATCGCGATCTTTACTCTCTTGCATTAGAAACTCCTCACTTTTGTGTTTCAAACAACCCCACTGCCCATAGGCATCAGTGAACCAAACAACTATTCCCTCCCTCAGCGTTCCTGCGTCTAGCTGAGATTTTCCTTTTGCCAAATCCAGTAGATCTTCCCATCGATGGTGCTGATCAATGGGGTCAAAACACCCATCAAACAGAACCACCGGGCACTCCAGACCTAACTCCTTGGCTCTTTGATAGACCTGTCTACGAGGCAGATCAACAGAAAATCCATCTGGTGTTGTCAGTGTAACTCGATACAACATCACTTTGTACTGGTCAGGCTTACACCCATACGAAAACCTTTTCTGAACAGGTTTGCCTCCTTTACTGTATCCGTAGATCTCGTAGTAAACTTCCTCTCCTTTTCGAAGATGAGGAGCCAGCTTCTCATGAACTTCCCTACGCTCTGCTGACATGTGAGCATTGATGTGATCTGTACGGCGTGTCCCACTAACAACACGCCATTGTTGCTTGGGAATCCAGAATTTCCACCAGGGTCGATCAATAGTACACAGGACCTTTCCTGTCCTGCCAGAGGTTCCGTGGATCTTCTCTTCCACATACAGGTACTCACCCTGTGGTATTCGATGGTTCTCACGCATCAGATGCTTTGTATCCCAGTGCATCCAGAACATGTCCGAGTTGACTCGATTCCGTTTCACTCGTTTGTTCTTTTTCCCAGTAGAAGTACTGCCACACCTGGGATTTACATCCGGAGTGTACTTCATGCAGATAGGAACACCACCCACATGAGTAAACTCGTCACCTACATGCAAAATATCCTCTGGAATCATATCATAATTCCAGTGCAACCCTTCACGAACTGGGCCTATTCGGATAATGGAACTCAATGATGCCACATATCCATTTGATACCTCACCCCGAAAACGTTGAGACTTCACACGCCCGTTAGACCCAAAGTATCCTTTCTTGGATGTATCCAAGTTCATATCAGGATTGGAGTAGAGATTATTGGACCTCAAGTACTCATGAGACAGACACAAGTTGGAATCAAAGTAGACCATCACATCGCCATCCTTAGCATCGAGACCGACCACCACCTGAGTGCCCAGAACTGTAGCTACCTTTAGACGATCTGCATTTGGGTGTGGTCGAACATTAGCCAGTTCAACAACAATGGCATTATTTGATTGGCTGGTTTGGAGCAGATTCATTCTCAAGTCCTTGAAGAAGGCTACGGAGATATGTTACACGCTCGGGCACATGAGGAAAAGCAGCCTCAACAGCTTGTTGCATACGTAGAAACTCCAAATCCCACATCAACTGTTCCTTCAAAACCTTCTTAGGAAACAGCTGTTCACGACTAACGGTACCTCGCTTTTTGAACTTAGGGCCACGTTTCTTCAATTGATGTTTGCTCATTGAGACTCCTGTGGGTACAGTAGTTTGTGAAGTCGGAGGCGGGCATCGAGAAAATCACCATCTAGATCTGAGATCTGACCGTTCTCCTCCATCTTCTCATCTTCGTATGGGGCTGCCAGTACACGGTACATCTCTAGCTGAACACATCGTAGCATACCGTACACATCATCCAAAATTGCATGGTCAGCAGACTGTTTTTCCTCAACACAAGAAGCCAGGTCCACTAGGATGCGCTCTATCATCCCTACTAGGTGATTGAGATGGGCATACCGGACCCCTGTTTCTATCAACGACTGATGAAGAAAAACCGTAATTATGTAGTTGAACTCACCAGCTGCATCCTCAAGACAGCGCCCAATATCATCACAGTGCAGCTGAAGCCTTACTTGGGGTGTTTGACGAGCTAGGTACTGCCAAAAGTCTTGTGACAGTTTTTGGAGTGCATTGTGCCCATTGCAATTCTCAATCCGTTTGTTGAGATAGGCCCAAACAAAATGAGCTACAACATAGTCCAACTTCTCGCCAGTATTAATCTCATCCAACACTTCCAAAAGAGATAGGCCAGCATCACGAAAAATTTCATCGCGTCGTTTAGATGTGATATATGGCATATCCAGGATCCTTTCTTCCTAGTATTATACTGAGCTGTCATGACTTACATAGAGAAATGAACTCCTGTCGGAGGTTTTGATCCTCACGCATTTCTCCTTAGGTCGGCTTTTGGATCAGCGATAGGAACTCTTGTTTCACGGCTGCCTCCCTAAAACATCCTCGAACAGCTGAAGTAACTGTTTCAGTGTTCAACTGAGATGGATCTTTCAAAATCACACACATGTGGCGAGCTTTCATTACTAGCATACACCCTTTTGGCTGAAGTATGCTATCAAGGAGCTCAATTACTTGCTCTGTAAGTCGCTCCTGGAGCTGAGGACGATGGGCAAAATACTGAATAACTCGCCGTATCTTGCTTAGACCAATCACCTTCTTTCCAGGAATATACCCAAAGTATGCAGACCCAAAAAAGGGCATAAAATGATGAGAACACATTGACATAAAATCTGCACCGGTACTAACAATTTGATCGTACGCAGGATCTTCGTTATCAAATAGTGTAATATTCGGAGCGTTGTTGGGATCAATTCCACTGAACATCTCTTCAAAAAGTGTAGCAATTCTTCGTGGGGTGTCCTTCAAATTAGGATCTTCTGGATCTAGCCCTAAACTCTGGATCATCTTCGACACAGCTTGCTCAACTTTTTGATCTCCAAGAATCTTAGCATGGAGAGGAGCCAGTTGATTGTGACATCTTCGACACATAATCATCAAATTATCAAGAGAGTGATCGCTACCTGGATAATTCTTTCCGTTTTTGTGATGGACCACCACATCATCTTCATCATATGTTATGCCGCACACACCGCATGTGGTCCCATATGCATCGATAGCACGTTTACGATAGGTTCTCCATGCTTTTCCTCCCCACCGCTTATTCGCTCCAGCCCTGCCTCCCTTCTTACTTATCTCCGTTCGATACTCATGATCGGCGTATACACACCCTCGAGAGCAGTATCTCTTGGAATACTTATCTTTATTACACACATGGTCCTTAAACTCTTTTCCACACATCGAACAGGTCACTAGTATGGTCTTAGAAGCCTTGTACTCATTGTAGCACACACGGGAGCAAAACCGTTGAGTACCATACGCCCGGAAGGATTCTCCACACCAGTCACAGCTGTGAGACGATTTACCACCTTTCCAGTTTGGATTCTTCTTACCTGTCTGATCCACCATCTCTACTCTCCTACTCGAGTTTCAAATTGTTGGATATAATCCATGTAAATAGCAATTTCACTTTGTCGTTTTTTGTGATCATCAAGTACACGCTGGTCCACTGTCCCTTCCAACACCAGATCGTAAACAATGGTCTTCTTCTCTTGTCCTTGCCGTAGCATTCGACCGATACACTGCTCACGCTGACGTGGGGAGATAATCAAGTCCCAGAACACAGTAATTCCAGCGGCAAAGCCATCCCACCCTTCATTACATGTTTCCTGACAAACCATACATCGGACAGATGGGTCTTCCTGAAACTTACGCTGTGCCTCAACCACCTCCTCAGAAGACATGCCCCCACCAATCTGAACAAAAGGTACAGAGATGGTTTTTGTTATCATTTTCATCACCTCGGTAAACAAGTACCAGATGATGATCTTCTCCCCTGTATTTTCCAGGAGATCCATTACAGCCTCTAGCTTTGGATTCTCCTTAAGATTGTACACCACATCATCTGGCAGATACAGAAACCCTCCGGATAGTTGTTTCAATTTACCAGACCGAACAGATCCCTCTCCAAAAACAGCCTTACAGCCTTTGACGTTGATCGGCTTTTGGAGAATGATACGACGCTCCAACTTTCGAAACTCTGATGTTGGCTCCAACAAGATAACATCTTCTGTGCACTCTGGCAGATCCATGCACTCATCTTTACTGAAAGAGAGTGTAATGGGCATGGCTTGTTGGAGAATTATTGTGTCATGGCCTTCACGGACTCGATAATCTAGCCCATACTCCACAAAATGCTCTAACCGAAACCGCCAGAAATTGGTACCAAAAGTGCTTCCCAGATCAACTACCTCGTAAATGTGAAAAAGCTCCAGCAGAACCTTGTCAACAGGAGTTCCGGTCAATGCAATCACATTGGAAACTCGTTCGCTAATCTTTTTACAAATTTTCGATTGGGTAGATTGGGATGAGTTACACCGATGGATTTCATCGATAATGAGACAATCAAAAGGATACTTACTGAACTCAGCATCATCGATAGTCCATCGGCGACCTTTGGGCTTTACCACATTGTAGGTGCCAGGGGCTGTTCGAGATTTTGACACACGGAGGTTTTTATCTTTCCTAACCATATCCTGTGCTTTTTCTTCAGTGAGACCAGTAGCTACAGGTGTGGTTCCGGGGATTTGTTTGAGTGAGGAGAAGACAGTTTTTAGTGCGTGGAATGGAATAATGTGGACATTGACAGGACTGGCCATTTTTGCCTTCCGCTCTGGCGTCTCTCCAGAGATCACAGCGTGAGAGTACTCAGTCCACTTTATGTCTCTCAACCACGCACTGATAGAATGCTTGGGGCACACCACTAGGATATTCTTACACCCCTTTCGCATTGCAGCATAGTAGGCAGCCAGTGTCTTCCCAGTACCGACACCATGCCAAAAGCAAACTCGGGGCTTATCTTCAGCAAAAGCTAGAGAAACCCACTGGTGCCAACGAGGAGGGCGCTTAAACTGGACACCCTCAAATGCCCACAACAGCTGCTCCATTGTTAAAGATTTGTAGTCAAAGTCAGATGACAATAGTCAACTATCCTTCAGTATCAGTACGTTCAGTTGATGTCTTGTAGGGCCAAGACTTCAAACAAAATTGACCGACGTCAAGATTCTGGTTGAACAAACATCCGTAGTCCATAGGACCATGTCGATTAGCTAAGAACCACAACATCATGCGATTCTGACGTGCCTGGCCTTCTGTTTGACAAATAGCAAACACTTGATCTACATTGCCCAGTTTCCGAATATCCTCTGCAAAATCCTGTTGATCCAATCGCTTCTTACGAAGTGCATCCCGAGGCACTTGGCTAGCTGTAAGCATCAGCAGCTTTCGATCGTCTGCAATACCTTTGCTTTGTATGTAGGCTCGATCTATTTCATCTCGACGTTGTGGACCAGTAGGCATCTGCATCTTCTCAATGTAATCATTGATCACCACATCCGGGTTGAATCCTTCGAATGTTTCCAGATAGTCGAGATACCGAGAAATCTCAGCCATGGTACACGAACCCATAGGATATTTCCGTATAATCAACTGTCCCCCTAACCGGCCAATCTGTCTCCTTGCTCGTATCACTGCTGTCAGGTCATTGACTGTTGGTATCTGAATAGTGTCAGGAGGTCGTATAACTTCGCCCTCATCGTTGATATTCTCGACCTCCACATTATCCACTGGATGAAACATGGACCCACCCAACCCTCCCAACATCATGTCGTATCGCTTCTCAGTATCCTCTAACGACAACTCATGGGAGATGTGCAGAACCTTCAATCCAGCCATAATAGCCTGGCACCCAAAATAAATCAACCCCCAACTCTTCTTGCCTTTGTATCCTCCTAACAAACACACAAGATCCGTACGACACAGACCTCTGGGAAACTTCCTATCGATGGGGTCCATACCTGTACCAATCAATCTCTCATTAGCACGTTCTGGATTGTGGTACGTCGGAATCTCCGACTTGAAGAACTTGCATCCTACTTCTTCTGTTATGATTCCCGACCGGAGCATTGATTGCATTCGGCTTTTGGCCTGCTCAAACTCCCCATCCTGAGCTAACTGGACTACACGAACTGCACCAGTCTCTAACTCTCGAGCCTGGACGAATCGGTTGATACGAGAAATCACATAAGCAGTATTGGGACGATCCATAGTCTGGATCCTCTCAAGATACTGCATGTATAGCTCAGCCTTATCTTGAGGCTTACTGCCCAACATCCGAATTACTTCATCACGAAAATGATTACCAGGAGCTACACCAAACTGATCAAAGAAATCATAGCAAATCTTGATCAAATCTTCAGTAATCTGTGATCCGAAGTAAACAGGTTTGATTGATGGTCGGGCTGCCCGCAGAAAGGCTGTGTCCTGAACCGCCAGTAAAACAAAGGCGTCCTGGATACGTTGTGAAACAACTGAATCCTTCATAATCTCTCGACTAGGAGTTTCTGGAGATGTTAAAACAGCGGAGAAAAGGAGAATGTCTTTTTCATCGCTTCCTTTTCCTATCCACTTGACGAAGCTCTTTGTAGAACCTCTGTTGGATAGAACTGTATGATCAATATTTCAAAACACAGCTATGAAGAAACCGAATACGGGAAGCAGCTGATGGTCTGTCAATGTTGTTCCTCTGTGATAGATGGGAATATACTTCAGCTCGAACATAAAAGATCTCCCAATCTGCCCAAATGGAACTCATACAGTCACCTCTTATCTTGAACACAATGAGTAAGGAGAGGAGGTGTTTAACTAACGAATATGCTGTGCTGAATAAAGATGACCATCCAGTTCAGGTCTGGTCATAAATCGGACACCACACAGTTCACATTCAAACGGATGATCCGCATCAAACTCATCTAATGCTACCACCAACTGCTGATGCAGGTGTCCTACTATCTCAGAGACAGCTGAGTGTTGGCTAATCTTCCGAGCAATGTCAACGATTGTATCTCTAGGATCGTCCATCATTCCTCCTATTATACTTGGATTGCTGTAGGAACACCAAAAAGAATCCAAATGTCAGTATGGCAACTGTAGCCGGTTCTGGTATACTGGGATTGGGTTTAGGTCTGGATCCTGGAACCCATGCATGATGAGATCCGGACCACAATGGTGGTAGATCAGTCCGAGATAGGAGTTCCTCAAGTTCTCCAAAATGGCCTCCGCTTGGGGGGCAGTGTAGAAGAGGGGGACGGTATGTCCTTTCCAAAATCCAGAGGGACTGATAGAGACCACCAGGAAGGAGGGTCAGTAATTCCTAACAGATCCACAATTGAGACAGTATCCCAATCTATCAGCCTCTGTGCATGAACATCTACCGCACCAATCAAGAGACAGACACTAACAATGAGTAGAAAGAGGAGGATTTTCATCAGTCACCTTTTGCCCATAAGGCTTCAACATAGTCCTTGGCTTCTTTCAACCCCACCTTGGTTATATCTCGATATAACTTGATGGCGGGAAATCTTCTGGTCGTGGGGCCTTCAAGACCTGGATCTGACGGTCCAGATCAGAGAGCATTTCAACTCCAGCTACTCGGACAGCCTGGCTCACGACCTGTGGAACTTCGGAGGCAATGACAGACAGAATATCATACATCTTGTCCACAGAAATGCTTCCTTTGATGACCTGACCCAGGAACAAGAATATCTGGCGATACTCTTCCTTGAGGTTCCCAACATCCTGAGAGTGTTGGAGATTCCGCCTCTCAATTTCTTCATACAGCCCTTGTTCTCGTCGCTGAAAAGAAGAAAGCTCATACTCCTGATCTGTCATGGTTTCCTGAGCATGTGCCAGATCACGCTGACAGCTATCCAACTCCTCCTTGAGATCTTTGATTGTAGCTTCAAGAGCTATTTTTGACTGACATGCCATAACCAGTGTCCTTTCAAAATGGAAAACAGGAAATCATTCCTCATCTGACAGAGCTTTTTGAAACTCCTCCTTAACATCAAAACACCACTCCTTAAGGATAGCAGGACAGACAACATCTTCAAATCTAGAATCCGCCAGAATTGTTTGAATGTCCTTCCTCTGTCCGTCCGGGTCCCAACTCAGATCAAACCAGAAGTCAAATATGAATTCCTCAAATGTCCCATACACATCTGAGATTCCATGCTCAACCACATCAAGAAGCTGAATTAGTCCTTGGTGTCCAAGATCACCACTCGCATTCTCTTCCTTTACCTTCTCTGCTAAGCGAAGTTCTCTGTTCTGTTCAGACTCATTGGAACTGATATAGAACTTTGACATTGTTTGCTTCTCCTTATTAAGTTCCTTGTATACTTAAAGTATACGCCCTAATCGGAGGAATCAAACTTAGAAAACTTACCTTTTATTCGCACACACCGCTTCTGCATATCTCGAAATGCACACCAACCACTACAAGCCTCAAATTCTGAAGGAACTACCAAGTGTGGAACTGCATGAGGACAATGTGTACACGCGGGGATACGTTCTTCACACACATAATACTTTGCCTTTGATTCCTTCCTACGTTTGTGTGACATCAGCTATCTCCTCTTGACTATCCCACACAACCAAACCAACATCCAATAGGTACTGTGGCATCAAAACTTGCCATGTATGATCAGAACAATAGTGACCAGGATACACAGGTTTGCTATTATCAGAGTATTCTTTCTCGAGGCACTCAGTCAGACATTCACACCAACTAGATCTTTCAACCTCTCGGTAGTGATGAAAGAACTCTACCATCTTCTCAGCACCAACAATGAACTTGGTATGCTGGACAGGCGATGGTTGAAAGTTCGGGTTGGCTATCAAACCTCGGTAAGACCTGATGAGGGATTGTGTCAGATCCGAATTGTGATCGACTCGCATACTACCGATACCCTTCTCCTCCATCTGTTTAAGGAGTACGCCATACTGGCGTCGGAAGGTCTCTGCTGAACGTATGTTTCCTTTCCAGAAGTCATCCTCTTGACTCCACTGTAGGACTTCGAGAAGTTCCTCAACCGGACGACCATCTCGTTCCAGTATGGCATCAAAGTAGTAGGCTTGTTTCTGAATGAGGAGGTATCTACCTTCATCAGTAGTCAAGTAGCGAGCAAACTGTCCAGGACGACGCTTCTGTACCATGTCCACCAGCAGCTCACCGAGCTTGTACGGAAGGCTCTCAGTAGGCCATCTTTTCTTGAAATACAACTTAGGAAGACGAGGAGAGTCGGAAGGGTCGTCAGGTAGGTTTGACCTACCGGACATTTTATTATCCTCTTTTATTATCATACTACCATTATCTTCATTATTATATACACCAACTGCTCGTTGGTGGGGGTCATGTGCTGCTCGTTGGTGGGGGTCATGTGCTGCTCGTTGGTGGGGGTCATGTGCTGCTCGTTGGTGGGGGTCCTCAATTAGAAAAATTCTTCGATCCCCTTCTTTACTGGTAATACGTTCAATAAATCCTAGGGTTTCAAGTTCTTTCAAACACTCTTGGATGTAGGTAATTGTCAAGCCAAGCAGCTTAGCCAGATACCTGTTAGATGCATAGCAGTACCCTTTTACTCTGGCCAGACTACTGACCAAGCAGTAAAGACGGAAGCCGCCATGGGACAGTGTGCGACAGCGAAGGACTTTTGTACTTATCTTGGAAACCAGATGCATTATTCGTCCTCCATAACAATATGATTACTATGTGCACTACGAATCTCCTGGATGTCTGACTGGACAAGTTGAAACCATTCCCCTTGAACACACTTGTTTGAATACCGAGTGTGGAGATCCTTTTCTTCTTTGATGTAATCTTCTGTACCGAAAATCAGTACAGGTTTACATGATGGAGGAAACTGACAAACTCGTGTTTTCCAATTTCGAGTTCGTCCGATTTTTGTATTCCCATGCCCATCAGCAATTAAGTAAATGAACCCAGGAACAGGATCTTTTTTTCTTCTTCTATTTCTCTTTGGTGTTTCTCCCATCATATCATCTATCATACTTTCGTAGGCTTGTGTTTCACGTATCAAGTTGTATTGCTCGATAGTTTCGGGAGAGAGGCTTTGAATTTCCTTCAGCTTTGAGATAACTGCATCTATCTGCCTGTGATTCGGCCATGCACCACATGGCCCACATATTTCAACTTCACTATTTGAAACACTGACTACAAAATGGACCTCACAGTGTTGTATAAGGGGATGTGATCCAGTAGATACATAGTTTTTTAGCCATTCCATCTTCTTTTGAAATTCAAGTGGGATGTTGTTGATATCTGATATTTGTGTAGTCATCTGGTGCATTCCTCGGTTACTGAGCTGTTTGGCTCAGACGGTTGTGATGCTATTTTGATGCGACAGTGGATAGGTGAGATGAGAACCAGCATGAGTATAGCTACAATGATTGCAAAAAAGGATAGGTGGTGTTGTTTCCGGTGTGGGGTAGTTGATATTGTCCTCAATGGTCATCAATTGATCCTTACTTTTTATCATGTTAGTTCATCAAGTACTGCATGTCCACATCCTGGGGGCATGAACTGTTCCCAGTACAAATAGCACTCATCGAAATCAGATCGAGTATGATACTCCCCAAAGAATAAAAGGTACAGATCCTGTCTACCAAACAAATCACGAACGGATTTGACGTAGAACCATTTGCCAGGTTCTAATCTAATGTGTGATGCCAACCAGTAGGCAAGATTACCTGTGGGAGTGTACACAGCGATTGTATGGCGGTTTGGATCATAGTCGATGAGTTTTGCTTCGACACTTTTGATCACGAACCTGTTCCTTTATCTTCTTATTCAGCTTTCGTAACCTATCGATCAGAACCTGTGACTTCCTAACGATCCGCTTGGACTCAGCACTTTTGCCCTCTTCCCAGCACTGCATAAAGGAGGCTTCATAGTCAATGGCATCTGACAGTGCAGCTTGGAGTAAGTAGGCTTCTTGTGGAGTCACCTTCAATTTCATGATGTGCCCTTACACAAGGAGAAAGGATCAGTCGGCCTGATTTGCATCTCGAGTCGGGCAATCGGCCGCATGGCTGGTTTGTTCAGGAAGCTCGATTCTGTTCTGCTGTCTCTTCATCGACCGATAGATTGATAGGAAGAGCTCCTTGCTAATCAACTCCTGTCCTATGGGTCGACCTGTTGGGAGCAGGTAGAACCGTAAGACGTAACAATCCTGATCGTAGAATATTTGATCAGTGCTGTGACATTCCACAAAAACTCTGACTGTTGTTCTTCCCTGGAAGTGTACCACTTCTGCCTGTCGGAGAGGGACATCTAGAAGATGGGTGTGAGTACCAGACATGAATCGGATCGACAAGATATACTGATTTTCTTGGTACTCGCCTGAGATGTACCCTGATCTAGATAGGATGGTACCGTGTAGAGATCCCTCAACAGTACCTGTTGATGATTCCTGTCCTTTCAGAACCTCTGCTTGTCGAATTCCGCTGATGACTCTCTGAATATCTTGTCCCTGATTGCGTACACCCCGTATTATTGTCCAAAACATCACTACCAGGGTTATTACTACAAGTGCCAGCAGGGCGTGTTTGATTTTTATTAGGAAGACCTCCTATTTTTCAGCACGGTTCGAAGACGGGCAATCAAATTGCCAATTGAATGCCGCATGGGGCGGTTTTCAATGTCATCTTCGAAGTTGTCAAGGGACTGCTGAAGCAGTTCCTGGATCTCATCATCGGGGTCTGGCAATGGCTGACGTTCCCCAACGTATTTCATACCAAGACTGTGGGGTTCCCCAACGTATTTCATACCAAGACTGTGGGGTTCCCCAACGTATTTCATACCAAGACTGTGGGCTGTTCCTAGGTAATCGTAAGGATCACTGGTCATCGGAAACCTCCAAATTCATTGGCGAACTGTCTCCAAATGTATGTACGGTCTTCTTTGGAGGTGATCCCAGCATCAGCCATGGCACGCCTTAAAGCCCACTTCTTGCCAACCCTGCTGTTGTAGACGTCTCTGGGGGACTGAACTGATGCACCAAATCCAATCTTTTCCCATTCATTCTTGATGTTCAGAATCTCAATCAAACAACAGGTGCGGATCACCTCAACCTCTTTTGTAAACGGTGTGGTGGTAATTGCATTTGTTTGTGAATTCCACTGGACAGTCACACCTTCATCCAGAACAACAACTGGCTTCTTGAAGAACTTAACAAGGAGTGTTCCAGTACTAAGTCTCACAATCATCGGAGTAATCCTCATCATCAAAAAACGGTTCTTCATCATCTGTTAACATCTCGTTGACATCAACATGTTTTGTTCCATCCCACACCAGTAGTTGGAGACTAATCACTAGCTCTGTACCTATCTGGATGTGTGCCTCGAACAGAAACACCCCAGCATCATACAACTTCTCAAAGTGATTCCTTGCAGTGGGAAATTGGTCGTTTGGGATCAGATGATCCTGAATGAAGTGATCAACAGCATCCCAGATAGCCATTCCTACTGGCATCTGTTCTGCCAGCTCACGGAGGGTCAGCTTAGGCTTGGGAGGGTTTGAGAGGCCCTCCCCCATCCGGAAAGCTTGTTCGGCATACTGGGTGAAGATGTTGATCATCTTTAGTCTCGAATAACAGTTTCGGTTTTGGAATCGAAGAAGCCAATGCAGCGACTGCACAACCCTATGTTGTGGCATTGGCTGCCTTTCTTGACCCACAGCTGGGTTTTACATTCCCAGCACATGATTTGGACCGAGTTCTTCTTCTCCTTCAGCACCACTGCCGAGGTCTGACTTTTGGACTTCTGAGCTGTAGAAGCTTCTGTCGGCTCGACAGTAATGCCCAACATCTTTTGCAGGATGTTGACAGTTTTGGTGGTCAGATTCTCTATCATGGCACAGTCTCTCCAATGGTTTATTATACTACGATGGAATGTAGACCTCTCCGTTATCGAGGTGGCATTCATATGAATGCTTGTCATCATTCCAATTCTTCCATTCCAATTTGATGTTACCAAATGTCTTGATAACGGCATTGATAAAAATCAAGTCGCCTTCAGCATAGAGCTTGTAGCCTTCAGCATGGAGCTTGTCGCCTTCAGCATGGAGCTTGCTGCCTTCCGACCAGAGCTTGCTGCCTTCGGCATGGAGCTTGTTGCCTTCAGCCAGGAGCTTGCTGCCTTCCGCCCAGAGCTTGCTGCCTTCGGCATGGAGCTTGCTGCCTTCGGCATGGAGCTTGTTGCCTTCGGCACAGAGCTTGCTGCCTTCGGCATGGAGCTTGTCGCTTTCGGCATGGAGCCTACACCTTTCTTCCCATTCCTTCTGTAACTTGTTCATCGTATTCTCCTTTATCATAAGTTAGTCAAACGGTCAACGAGAATAAGCCGTCAAAAGACGGCTCAGATTCGCAGATCGTTTGAAGACTGAAATGGTTACACCGGAATGTAGACTTCTCCATTGCCAAGATGGCATTCATATGAATGCTTGTCATCATTCCAATTTTTCCATTCTAATTTGATGTTCCCAAATGTCTTGATGACGGCATTGATAAAAATCAAGTCGCCTTCAGCCCGGAGCTTGTAGCCTTCAGCATGGAGCTTGTCGCCTTCAGCATGGAGCGTGCTGCCTTCCGACCAGAGCTTGCTGCCTTCGGCATGGGGCTTGCTGCCTTCGGCATGGAGCTTGCTGCCTTCGGCATGGAGCTTGCTGCCTTCGGCATGGAGCTTGTTGCCTTCGGCACAGAGCTTGTCGCCTTCGGCATGGAGCTTACATCTTTCTTCCCATTCCTTCTGTAACGTATTCATT
>Ga0265293_10003532_pt1 | contig 28917 bp, 40 predicted proteins | sample Munlanlewell138R_FD_192505 | JGI IMG/M metagenome (GOLD analysis project Ga0265293, IMG submission 192505) | Leachate microbial communities from a municipal landfill in Southern Ontario, Canada - Leachate well 138R | ecosystem: Engineered > Solid waste > Landfill > Unclassified | place: Canada... | reverse complement strand
GTCTGTTAGACACAGCCGTGGACGGTCGGCAGATGGTTCCTGCACATTACCGATTACCGGGACTACATCGCCGACGTAGCCGCCGTTTACCCATTTGCCACAGATCAGGTCTCCGGTATATTCGTTGTTGCCGGTATATTCGTTGTTGCCGGTATATGTCACATCCCCATCAACAGTCTGTCCATCAAGATCAGCACCGCCGGTTAGTGTAAGTTCTCCGGCAATGGTGGTGTCAGTCGTCGGGTCGATCAACACCTCATACCGCCATGTAATCGATCCGCTTGGACCGGTAGCCGTAATCCGATACGATCCGGAGGCAGCATAAAACTGAGCAAATCCATCAGAACCAGTGAAAAACGGGTTGGATAGTCCTGTACTTCCGGTACGATCAGAGTATATCGTCGCATCAAGACCGGTAGCCTCTACGACTACATGAATCTCTGCCCCTAATACAACGTCTCCCTCTTCTGTTACTATTGTCCTCTGCCAGACTGGTAAAGCCATAATTACATCTCCTATAAATCATCCTACTCGATTGCCACGTATATCGCCAAGAGTCGTCCATGTTGCAAGGCTGTCGCCGTTTACAGCGTTTCCGGGTGAGCCGCCTGGCTTTGCTGCACCGAATGGAGCAACTGGTCCAGGTCCAAGAGTAAATATATTTGCATTTGTTCCCGATTGTGCCAAATCCCCACCAGCGCCCCCAGTGATATTAGTTGTCCATGAATTAAACGTTCCGCCGCCAGAAAAAGACCGTGATCTTGCTTCGCCACCTTCCTCTGTTGTGCCGGAAAAACCGGAAAGATTTGTAGCCTGACCACCTGTTCCTTTTTCTGATCCTGCCCCACCGCCTCCACCAATAGCATATGTAACTTGCGATGATGGTAATGCCACACCGCCTCCACCGCCACCACCACCACCAATGATGCCATCGTTTACAATTTCAATAGCAGTTTCGATGAGTATACCGGGCCCTCCATTCTGTCCGGGAGAACTTGAATATGTATTATTATTTGAATCTACAAAAGCACTCCCCCCATCACCACCCTTGCCGACAATATACGCTCCGGCGAGTATCCTGAGCTTGAGTGTCACTCCGGCAGGCCATCCGGTACCTGTACGCCATGCGTATTGCGATGCTGTGGCGCTGCCAACAATCACGCCTGCGCGGACCTCACATATAACAGTGTCTCCACTTTGCGCCTCCGAATAAATGTTATTGTAAGTATCCCTGAAGTTAAAATTGAGACCGGGGAATGCTATCGGAACGATTTTTGTAGTCGGGTCGTCTATATCAAGGGCCCCCGCTGTCAGCTCTTCTGCCATAACTTCCCATCTGGCAACCATCGAATTCAACTGTACAATTTGTGCAGGAGTTATTACCGGATCACCGAAAGCATCTTGCAGTATAAATGATTCTACTCTCGTACCATCGGCAAGGCTCGGAGTAGGTACTCCGCTATCTCGGAGCAGACCAAACCTGAACGTCTTCGGCGGCTCCGCATAACGCGCAAGAATCAGTTCGTTCAGCCGCTCAGCATTCGAAAAAGAGAACTGCGGCATCCACCGGGAGTATATCGTTTTGTATGCCGGGCTGCCGTGGTTGGTCTCGCTCTCAATGCTCACGGTAGCGAGTGTATTCCGGTAATTCTTCGGGTCGTTTTGCCGCTCAAGCGGGTTAATCTGACCGTAGTAGGTCCAAACTTGAGAGACTCGCTTACCGGAATTGTCGCTTTGCTGGAATGATCCGGCAAGCATAAAGTTATCGTCATAGACAAATGCACCCGCCGAAACATTCCGTAAGACCTGTAGCTCAACCCGCTCTCCGATCTCATCCCACCAAACAGTCAATCCGGCTTGCTCCAATATCTCATTCACCAGGTCTTTTACCGGTGTAGGCTCAGCAATCAGGGCAGTGTATACCCGCCCCAGGAACTCGCTAGTTTCAGAATTCCAGTTTTCAAGGCTAATAAAAGATGCAGGCACATTGCTGTACTCAGTAATAAGATCATATATGATATCTCCAGGGTCTTCCCCGGAGTACTCAAGGCAGAGCTGTACTCGGTCGTCTTCATCGTGCTCCTGTGTTTCGGTGTTAAACTGTCCCCGGGTGATAGTCAATACGTCACCAGAGCGGGTAAAAGATACGATCTCATTACCACCAATCGCCACATGCCCAGACGCGGGATACTCCGCGTTACCTATTCCAGTCGGCTGCAACGTTAATGACGTAGCGCTGTCAGATATACCGCCAGTGTTTGATATGGTTCCATTGCTCAGACGTGGAGCCTGGGCGCGTTTGTCATCTATCAAGGTGAGCGGGTCTTTGGCCTTGATCGTTACCCGGCCTGAGCTATCAGGACCGGAAACAGCATCTATTACAAAGGTGCGTTTTTCCATGCCTCCGATAGTTTGGTTTGCAGTCCCGGTATACCATCGTAACTCACGTCCTCGGAGCCATGGCTGTCGCGCACGGAACTTTCCCCAGAACGTACCTTGATGATACGGGATGTATGATCTGTCATCCCGATATGGGTCTCCACCCGGGCCGGTGTCCGGGAATGGATGATCAAAAAAAGTCACATTCAGTACAGAACGTGCCCCTATAGACTCACCAAGAGCAAGCCGAGACGGCGTGTAGCTTACGCTTGAGATATTCGGTATTGCAATTATACCCGGATCAATTGCAAGTGTAGGCTCTGCAAACCTGATCGTCTCTACCTTCTCATAATAATTTGCAGTGTCCTGACACGTCTTACGCGTGTTAAAACATTTGTGATCACCAGTCACTCCGATAGCCGCAGCGCATGGAGACTGCCCATAAGTGAGGGAGCATACCGGCAAATCTATCTCGATATAACTTACTCTCTCATTCATGCCAGCGCCTCAAAATCCATAGATATTTCCATCATTCCGTTCGGCCTCTGATTGCTCGGCCTCGGAGATCCAGTCAGCCAGACATACCCTACCTCATTCGGGTAGTCCCCTGGGCGCCATGCAAAAAACGCAGGCTTCCGAGGACGTTGCGCAATAAATGGATCGAGACTATCGCGATACCACCCAGGAGTGAGGTTTGATAACGTTACTGATGTAGATCTGCCTTCACGCCTCACTACCTCACCAAGATACTGACCGTTCTCGGAATACCCGCCGATGGTCGTAACATCACGGCCAAGCGTTACCGGAGTATGTCCAACGTAAATATTACGCTCAAGCTCGGTCGATACACCGGCATATACAACTGCGATTGTCGGCGGGTTCGGATTGTTGCGTATTGATATTCGTATTCCGTCTGGCTCCGCCTCATTAATGAAGTACAAGAGTACTTGCCTATCCGGCACATTGTCCCAATCGAATATGGTAACGTATGATGCCCCCACAAGAAACTGTATCCGAATCTCTGCAATCTGCTCCAGGTTGTGCCGGGCAATACCGATGTAGTCGATAACTGTTCCAATGCCAATGTCAATGTTTTGATCAGCTGTTGATGTTGCCTCCCACACAAACGCCGTTGATGGATTGGCGAGATTGGTCACTGGGTTAGCGTCTTCTTCACTGGTCGCAGTTACCACCGATTCCGAAACAATATTACGCCAGCACAGCCGTCCTGCATTCGGGCGGAGAGTGTCTGTCTGTTGAGACAGAACAAGGCTATTACTGATATAAATACTCATGACATCACCACCGTGTAACCATCCTCTTGCGCCTCCGCTATCCTGTCCATGAGACTTCGTACCGCCTCGCCGGTGAAGAGGCTGTTACTGTCAAAATCCCCTTGAATCAACAATGATCGAGATGGGCCGCCTCCGCCACCATCAGAAGTTGATGTAGACGGTGATGCTGGGCTTGGTGCCGTAGAGCTTCCACCGCCGTTAAACTTCTGGGCCCTGATCGCTGCAACTTGCGCAGCTCCAGCAGCCGCAAAAGCGGTAGCCTCCATCCATGCCCAGGGCTTGCCGGACGATAGCGCGCCGGTAATTCCGAGAGCGGTATTTACAAGGGCTTGAGAAATCGCAGCACGCTTGCGGTTCTCAAACAATTTCTTCTCATTCTTTGTTGTTGCCTCGCCCATGTTCTGATAGGCAGATATAAGATTGTTTGCAATGCTTCCTCCGGTCTGCATTGCCATTTGGATGCGCTGTTGCTGTGCGCGTCGGTGGATCTCTGTAAGGTTGTCCTGATGCTTTGATTCAAGCTGTTCAATCATCGCACGGCGTTCATTCTCATCCTCAATCGCCTCCATGGCAATCGCGACCCGGCGTTCATGTGATGCCTGGATAGCTTCTTCTTCCGACATGAGAAATTCTTCGAGGCGCGCAATCTGATCGGTGTAGTCTTGCTCTGGTACCCCTCCGTCATCTTCTTCACCACCGCCACTCTTCAACTCATTAAGTTGTTCGAGTTGTTCATTGAGTTGTTCCAGTATCGCGGTTGCCTTCGGCCCCTGTGGCTCAAAGGTTTTAAAAAAGGCAATGCTTGCTTCGGTAGCTGCTATCTGTCCGTCAAGAGTCGCGGCGTACGCCTCATTCAGTCGCCCCTGCCGGTATGCTGCCCGTTCGGCTGCCGCTTCCCGTGCTTCCGCCTCTTCTTCGAGCTGCCTTTTGTTTTCTTCCGTCACTGCTTGGCCGCGTGCCTGCAACGTTTGGACGTAGTTGTCTGCCTGACGACGGGCTTCAACAGCTCTCTCTTGGGCGGCAATCTCCTCATCTATCGCGGCTATCTCTTCTCGGATGGCTATTGCAAGTACTCCCCGTCCCTTCAGAGATGCATCCAATCGTCGTTCGGCTCCTGCGCGAGCATCGGTGAGAGCTTCAAGACGTTCGGCAGCTGTAGCAGTTTCGTCGGTTATGCCTTTCTGGAAATCTATAAACGCCTTAGACTCTCTTCGAGACTCTATCAATCCCTCTACAAATCCAGTGAGTTTGTCGGCTACCGTCTGCACTGATGGCGCAACCTGAGCAGCCATCTGAGTTGCAAAACTCCCCATTGCAGCCTTGAGAGTCGATATTGCATCATTGGCAGCCTCTATCTGTCTTGATTCTGTCTCGGACAACGCAAGGCCAAACCGTTCAACCTCATCATTTGCACGGGCAAAAGTACCACGAGCATCCTCAAGGACATTAAGCATACCCATGCCAGACCGGCCGAAAATATCTTGAGCAATAGCCGCTCTCTCCGATCGGTTGGTTACACCTTCAAACGCATCACCAAGAGCGACGAGCTGTTCTTCCATGTCAAGATCAATGATATCTTCGGCGTTCAATCCGAGTTTTTCAAAAGCCTCCGCTGATGCTCCGGTACCGTCTGCTGCCTCAGTAAGCGCGCGAGCCATTCGGCGGGTATTCGATTCGAGCTCTCCGATAGATACGCCGGATAGATCAGCTGCACGCTTGAGTACCGCAAGTTCAGTGTTTGTGATACCCATTGCACGGGCAAGTTTGGCATGTTCATCGGCTGCCGTCATGGCTCTGGCTGTTGCCGTTACCATCGCAGCAGCAGCGGCGGCAACAGCTGCTGCCGCTGCCTTTGATGCGACTGATAGCGCGCGCATTGCACGGTCTGAGGCCTGCAATCCTTTGGCACCATCCCTTCCAGCTTTCTCGGTTGTCTTCCCAAAGCCGTCGGCCTTCTTGGACGCTGAGTCAAGACCGCGCTCAAACTCATCTATTTCTGCGCTGATCTTTGCTCTAAGTTCGCCCAAATCCGCCATTGTTCAGATCCTCATACAGTTCTTCTACTTCGCTTTGAGTAAGTGATCCATATTTAGGTTCACCTACCTTTGAGTCATACACCCACCACCATTCAGCCATCGTCATTTTCCAGAACTCAGATGGCTGTATGCCCCACAGACCGACGGCCACCCGGTAATACTCACTTACTCCCCGCCATCCACCTTCTCGTTCTGCGTGTTCGTTGATTTTTTTTTAGGGAGTTTTTCAGGGCCTCCGGATATTGCAGATGATACAATCTCTGCCGCCGCGTTGGTAGCCTGGCCGATGTCCTGCAATACAATCTCTCCGATATCTTTGTACATGACATCTTCTCCAGCTTCCGATAGCGCGCAGAATATGACCCATGCAATATCACGGGTACGGCTCTGCATCGTGGATATCGACCTCATGAAAGAGTACAGATCAAACCGCTGTTCGATCCTCTCTATAACGTCAAAATTAGGGGAGACTTCATAGCTCTCCCCGCCAAATTCGATTGTCAGCTTACGCTTCATTCTTCACCTCAAGGGCTCGCCGGGGTATATTCAATCACTCCGCTACTCTGGAATGTTGCATCAAAAGTAATTGCGTCATTGTAATCGCCGGATTCGTTGTAGGAAGAGATGAAGAAATCACCCTCGATTACCGATCCGTCCGGAAACTCCAGCGTCATTTCCTCGAATACTGCCGGATCAGTAAACGCAACTGCCCGTAGCGTGTCATCCTTTGTGACACCACCTACAGACAAGTCAATTTGCTTTTCCCCGGGTTCTGCCAGGATCCCTCGCCATCCATCGTCGTCGTCATTGGTGATGTCGATAGGCTCACGATTGATCGTGACACCCTTGGTGCGTACACCGGCTATGACGGTAGCGCCCCTCTTAATCAAAAGTTTTCGTCCGCTCTGTGCACTCATGTGGCACCTCCATAATCAAGTGTATAATTTTTCAGGGTCAATGTCACCCTGCCATATCCTCCGTCAATGTCCTAAACCTCATGACGCCGTGGCGTGTCTTGCCATCGGTGTCAAGGAATGTCTCTGCAAACTCCCAGTAGCAAAACACTTCATGAGCATCATCTATACTCAATTCTGCCTCATGCAGTACATCATATACAAGGCTCATTATCTCCTTGCACTCTTTACGACCGTAATCACGGCTCCACACATGGATGGTCAACGTAGACTCTGCGCCTACAGAGCTTCCGGTATCCCACTGTAATGCGGTATCTTCTCCAATTACAATGTAGGGATACTTGGTTCCCTGCGGCACCTCATCATATACGCCGGTTACCACAGCCGTGATATCTACATCATCTTTGAGAGCTTGATATATTGACTTCTGGATTTCCCATTGCCTCATTGTAGTATCTCCATGAGTTCAGCCCGGAAGCGAGGCGCATCCTCTTCTACGGATGGGAGTAGCCACGGCCTGGGCTTGATCTTCGTCGTGCCTATCTCAAGCCCGAGCCCATAATCGACCCGGGTAAACACCCAACCACTCAGTCCCTGAACCGTGTGTTCGATGCTTGATGCAAGCCTTCCGCTATCTGACGCCGGGGGCTGTCCTGGCGCGGACGCTTGGTGGGTTGGCTTGTTCCCGCGGTACGTGTCTCCGCGCTCATAGATGCGCCCTGTCTTCGGCCCCCTCTGTATCCTTTTTACCGCCGCAGTCTGCACCCTGAGCGTGGATCGGTGCACAGCCTTTTCTGCCTTGTCCCTGACTTCCTTCTTCGCCTCTTCTATCGCGCGTTTGAACTCATCGAGCCCTTCAATGGACATGGTAATACCTCTGCTCATTGTGCGACCCCTTCTTCCGCCCTGATCTGTAGCCATCGATTGCGTTCTTCGACGTTGATCACTGAGCGGATGTTAAACAGACGGCTACCGAATTTGATACGATTCTCTGGCGTAATCGTTCGGCTCGCTTTGTATCTGATTATGATATCGTGAGTAATGGTGTCTTCGAGCTGCATTCCGAAAAGTGATTCAGTACCGGACAGCGGTTTGATCCAGGCGTACGGGCTTGCAAATGTCTCCCATTCAACGTTGTAACTCCCACCACCTGCATCAATCCTGTTCAATCTCTGAACACTTACTTTGTGTCTGAGTTTTCCGGATTCGATATCACAACATTTCATACTTCCACCGCCACCGCCTTCCGGTATCCAAAGGTTATCACAGGTAAGTCGATGATTGTAACCTCACTTCCGGATACATCTCTCATCAACTGTACCAACTCACCCAGGGTCAATCCAGTCGGGTCGGTCGGATTTACGGGTTTACTGATATCTCCAGTGTGCTCATTACGTTCATCAGTTTCGATGATCAATACGCCACCCGGCTTGAGCTGATCCAGCCAAACGGCAAGAGTCATTCGAGGGTCAAATGAGTGGTCAAAGGCATTCGAGTACACAAAGTCAAATTCCCTCAACCATTTCTCGTTCGGCCTATTGAAATCCCATTGTACGATGTAATTGCCTTCGGCATCGCCGATCTCCGTTCCAATAACCTGGGCGTCAAGATGCAATCTAAACCAGTCAACCTCCTGACCACCGCGCACGCCGTGACAAATACCAGACATTACACCATGGTCTTTCAAATAGTCAGCAATTGCTTTGATGTTCTCTTCCCGAGCCCATACGCGGTCCTTTTTCTTCTGGTATCCTTTGCGCTGTGCCTTGACGTACTCTTTATATGATCCGTATTTATACTGTTTCATATGGTGCCTTCTCCCGTAATCCGAGTCTCGCTATTGCATCATCAGCTCCGTAATACTGAGCGGCGTCAAATACGTGTTTATATCGTCTCTCTGTTCCGGCAATGTGGCCGGCCAGAATAGCTTTATAGTCGTCATCATTCTGCGCCCACATAGGGTATTTCTTTTTTACGCGTCCGATCTTTCCGCCGAGTTTCTTTACTTGTAGATACGCCTTGCGATATAGGTCACGATAGTATTGCTCATAATCATGCAGTCCAAACACGATATCACCTACATACGTACGAGCTGCATGATTCAATTCCATCGCCTGCCTGGCGCGCGTCTCAGGCTTTATGGATTCAGTCACATATTGTAATGCCGCCTCCATTAAATCACGTCGATAAATGTGGATTCCTGCCCGGCGCTTCATATTCAATATCTTATCGTCTGTCTTGCCATCAAGGCAAAATACACCATTCATCTCGGATAACACTTTCACCGCCGCCGTTATCTTGCCTTCCGTCAACAGTACATCCCCGTCCACCACCGGCACCCACTCTTGATCGTAGGTGGACCCGAGTTTGTAGGTCTCTTCCAGCACCCTGAAAAATGGTGTACATCCGCTGATTACATCAACATCACCCTCAAGGCTTGCCCGGCGTATGCATTCATCGGCAGTACGTTCTCCAACCGTCCTGACTATAATTCTCACATCCTCACCATCCATACACCATTGACATCAGTCTCTATACCGCCCGGGAATACCTCATCAACCGCCTTTGTAACTCCCGGATGTGACATCTTTCCATAATCATGCCCAGATAGAATACCGCCTGGTTTCACGCAGTCGCGCCAGTTAAGTATATCGTTTCTACAAGCATCATAGCTGTGATCAGCGTCGATGAACACGAAATCAAGGCTATGAGGTACGTAATCAAGAGCGTCTTCCGTAGATGCCCTCACGATCACAGCGCGTCTGCCGTATTTATGAGCCACCGAAACAGACATTGCATATGCTGTATCAAATACATCCTGGCTGTCTTTCGGCATCCTGCCAGTCGATGTCTTGCGCTCTTCTTCTGTATATTCAGACCACCGATCCACCATATATAGAGTGAGATTCGGAAGAGCCTCAAGGAGATATCCTGACATCTTGCCTTGATATACTCCAAGCTCAACACCAACTATATCTCTATTCTTCGGCATGCAGTCAATTATTACATCCCACCGTCTACGTTTTTTCATATCGGCGACACCCGGTAACTACCATAAACACTGTGAGCCCCCGATAGCTTGGCAGCTTCATCGGCTCCGCAGTCCCCTCGGTGCTCATAAAGATATGCAGCATGCTGCAAAATCCCCTGTTGTATCAGACGCGGTACCTCTGCATAGGACTCGCCATATCCAGCGGTATATTCGATTCTCAGCATAGCTATTTCTCTTCCTGCCACCCATTGCCGGAGATAGACCCGGGCAGGATCGCCGAGTAAATCAATATAGTATGCTGTACTTTCAATAGTGTTCTCCGTGCCGTCGGTTGATATCCAGTACACCCGATCAACACTATCAACCGGGCCGAACGGTAGATACAATCCACGCTCTCGTTTGTACTCAAGATGCAATCCGGTTTGCATGGCAAGATCAAATTGACGCGTCCATTCGGTAGTAATCAATGAGCGATTGAGATATCGAGAGGCGTACTCGGTAGCAGTCAACAACAGACCGTCAAGATACGTGTCAACGGTGTACTCCCCGCTATCATCTTCAAGCCTGAGTAATTCCCTGAGCTCCTCAACGCTTGCACCCGGCAGCCCAGGATCAGTTCTTTGATACGTGCGCCCATTCTCTGTTTGTGATCCGAACATATTCAACATACTGTTACCCCTCGGAAAGTTACCCTGCCGAATCCGTGCTTTTCGAGAACCAATGCCTCACCGTACGGTACATCAGTAAGCTTGCCGCCCTGGCGTTGGCCTTTATGCCGGAACATTTTGAATGGCACAACTTCACTTGCGCGATATGCCTTTGTATAATCAGGCTCAACACCTCCAATATCGACGCGGGCCCCGTGGCCTTTGCCCTCCTGAGCCTTGACAATCAGTATATCATGCCAGTCAAGTTTTACCTTTTTTGTAAGTTGCCGAGTGTAGTAATGGTCTCCGCCTTTGTCAGCCCACCATTTACCCTGCTTCGCTAACTTTTGCCGGACAATGAAACATTCCGTTTGGAAACTGGTCTGGTGTTTCCACTTATTCGGCCAAACCGTATCCCCACCACGTTGTACCTTGCATATGTGCATCATCTTCGGGTCCGCATCAGGCAACCAATCAAACACATCCGGCCTGGTATACTCATCGTCATCGTCCAGGAAGTGTACCCATCCATCTCCAGGTATCGCCTGGATCAATCTGTTTTGATAGAGATTATAAGGCCCACTGCCCATATTCGGGCCGTGAGCCTCACCCTGTACAATAATATCACCCTCTACATACCTATCCCGTGGATCATCAGTATGCACGATGTGTATAACCGGTCCCGGGTAGGTCAAAGCTTTCACCGATTCACGGCAGCGGCGGAAAAACTCCGCCCTGCCGCTACTACGTGTCAAGATGTAGAGGGTATCCATCAGGTGGATACGTCCGCTGAGAAGGTGCCCTTGATAAAGGCCTTCGGTCGGTACACGGTGAGAGCCAGCCGCATTTCTGCGAGGATCGCAACCGCATTCCGTACGAAGTAATCACTGTGGTGCTCACTGATCCGGATAGTAGCCTGTTCACGGTCCCAGAGCTGCGCGCCGATTCCGAAAGCGCCGGTCAGAAAGCGGCTCTCTTCCATCACGGTAGACTCAACAACCGGGACTCTCCAGAGTCGCGGAACGCCACCATTCGGGACTGTGGTCCAGATATAATGGTCATCGTCACCCTTGAGTAGCTCGATATCCGCCCAATCGTTCGGATGAAGGATAATTGCAGTTGCCATGTACTCGTTAACCCGGACCGCCGCAAAGGCTTTTCTGATATGATCGAGGACAGTATCAGTTCCAGCCGGGGCGCTCATGGTCTGTACGCCGGTGGTGTTGTGGATACCAAGGAGGTTGCCGCTGGTTCCGTCTCCGAAAATCACCTGGTCTTCCATCTCCTTGAGCACCTTGTACAGCAGCCGGCTGTCAATATGGCTCTGAAGAGCGGGAGCGTCGGCGAGCACCTGGCGGGATGCTGGTACCCATGCCGCAATGGTTTCGACCGTGGCGGTTTTCTTCTCGAAGTTGATCTCCATCTGGCCTTTTGTATTGGTCTCCCCGTCCTGAGACGCGGCGGATCCAGATTCAAAAGCGTCGGTTTCCTCAAAGTACTCGATGGCATTCGAGGTCGTTGGGACCACGTTCATGATGTCACGGATAGTAAGTTCACGCTGACCCGGATCGAAAAACAGCTCCTGCACTCGCTCGGAGTACACTGGGGCGCGGTCGGAACCATCACCAACGGTGGAATTGGCAACGACAGCTTTCCGAAACAGATTGCCGATTTCGATTGCATCAGTTTCCAGGCGCCCTGACTTCATGGCGCTCTTCACTTCCTCAGAATCAATGAACCGCTGCCCAGGAGTGAGAGCCTTTCCTTCTGGCTGTCCGCCGTAGTTCGGGCGGGCCATCTTTGCGGCAAGTTCATCGGTCTTTTCCTTGAGTTGCTTTTCGAGAGCGATATACTTCTCTTCTACCACTTTAAGCTCAGTCCGGGTTTCCTTAGAGGTTTCGCCGTACTGTTTGATTTCCGCATCCTGCTTTTTAAGCAGTTCGTGCAGGGGTTTGGTTGCCGCTTCAAGCTGAGCTTGTATTTCGGCAGTCTCGTTTTCATCAGCCATGGTATTTCTCCTGTCGTGTTTTCATTGATTCTGCAATCTCATTCAGCCATTCAGGCGGTACAAGTTTCAGCTGAGTGACGGTCGTCGGCTCATCTGTCTGAGTGGATTCATCCGGCTCAGTAGCTTCAAGTGCCTGTAATAGATTCTTGAGACTGACTTTTACAGTCTGGATTGCACCGGGAGTCAACGACTGCCCATGCTCCAGGTCGTACGCAAATTGCTTCACCCCGTTGATCACTGCGTTTTCATTTGCCGGGAAATCAACGGGTCCATACTCATATAGTTTAAGCTCTTTCAGATGGCGGATCTCTTTATCGTAATCATCCTCAGACTTGATTACCTCATACGCTATCGACATAGCATCAATCACACCGTCCTTAACGAGCTGTAGCACCTCATTTCCACGAGGAGTATCTGATATGTAACTTTCGGTCAAAAGCCCTTTGCTATCTTCCTCCATGCTCATGGGCTTGCCGATCATGTACATATGATTGTACCCCACTTTCGGCTTTCCTTCTCGGATGGTTTTGGCAAAAGCCCCAGGCTCTATTACATCTCTCACGCGGTCAATGTTCCCGAACGCGGCGGCATATCCGACGATGGTGCGCCCTTCCGCTTTCACATCTGCTATTTTTGTGCGCTTAAATTCCATGATTGCCACCTCCTGTATAGGATAGACCTACATCAATCATTCTATCAAGTACCCCATAGCACAACGGCAATTGATAACATTCCCGGGGCTCCCTGCCGGATCTCCTGGATACATTAACTCTTCACCGCTCACGATAAACGGCTCTTTCACCGGTACCGAATCCACATTCACATGGTCATAATCTTCATTATCCATACCACGCGTCCGGCTGTCCTCAACCGATATCCACTCTTTCATTTCGACAACCCCGGATTCCTCCACCGCCTGAAGACTCCCGTATTGTGCTGCTGCATGAGTTTCAGTACGGGCTATTAATGGTGCGCGATATGCAGCATAAATCTTACCAGTCTGCATGATCTGCCCGGCAAGCTCATCGACTGACAGGCCGTCCTCTATCCCTCGCTTTATGATCTGCCCTATCTCGGTCATTGTGGTGGACGTAACTTGAGTTACTTTCCGCGCGGACCATTGCTGTATAAAAAGTTCAAGAGCTCGACGCCTTACTTCTGACATCTGTTTACGCTCTGGAGAAAAGCTCTTTCCGATAGCGTCTGCAATCTGTCCGGCCACTCTGTCAGATATCGACGTGTAAGCCGTCTCCCAGATACCGCGTAAAGTCCTGTCTATCCGATCCCGCTCTGCCATTATTGCGCTGTCGGTAATTGATCCGGATCTGTATGCATCAGCAGCACCGCGATACATGGCCATCAAAGCAATACGCATACGGCTTTCATGCTTACGGGATATCACTGTTTCAATCCTATCCTGTATCCGCCGTTCTGCTTCGGCGCTGCGGTTAAGACTCCTCATCGCCCTCGTCTCCGGCCATACCAGCAGCCTGGGCCGCTGCATTCCCGCCAGGCTCGGGAGTACCCAAATCAAAGTCTGTCGGCAGCAGTCCGCTCGGCAGATATCCGAGATCAGATCCGACGATATCATCAGTATTAAGGCCCATCTCCAGACGACGGTTAATCTCATCAAGCGGTACGCCCATACCCCAGAGTTGTCTGGCGTTGGTCACCTTCTCGGTGTAATTCTCAGCCAGGGCTTCCACGTTGCTCAGATCATACCGGAGCCTGATGTCCGTACCGTATTGGCGTACCAGCTGGATGTTTAGCTGTCCCTCGATCTCATCCAGAGCCGGTATGAGCCCCTCACGCCATAGGATCTGGCGCGCGGTTTCGATGTTGGCGAGCGTGGCATTCTCATAGATTCCCACCAGCGGAGGTGGTACGGAATACACTGCGCATATTTCTTCCCGACTCATCTTTCTGCCATTGATAAAATCCATATCAACGGCATTCTGTGACATCTGCGAGTATTTACCATTACCGAGCACCCATGGTTTTCTGGCATTCTCAGCCCCGGACTGCTCAGCAACCCATTGTTTTGCCTGCTCATATTCTTGCTGGCTGATATTTTCAAAAGAGAATACACCTGGGGGAACACCCATATTCTCAAGGGTTTTCTTTTGCCACTTCTCCGCCTCTTCGTCGATGTCCACCGCGCGGGCCGCGGCTTCCAGCGGAGCCAGCCCGTAGTACAGATCATCGGGGTGCACGTACTTGAGATGGAGCACATCCTCCGCCGGGATACGCTTGGTGATCGATCCCTTCTTGTATTCGTACTCAGCAACAACCGCATCCAGGCCCGGGACAATATTCATATTGTCCGGTATCAGCGGCCATATCTCGCGGGGCTCACCGTCGCCGTTACGGATGATCGTACCGTATCCATCGCCGGACAGGTCCATAGAGTACACCGCGCGGCGCATGATCTCTGACCAGTCAAACATGGGGTTAGGACGGTCTATGAGCCGCTTCAAAGGATGGTCTTCCAGCTCCTCCCACCCCTCCGGCGACCGGCGCTCGACTACCCACGGCACCGATGCGATGTTGGCAGCCCGAAGGCGCACGCATGAGTACACCCACGTTGACCGGCGGAAGCCTTCCTGAATCGCCTGGCGCGCGGAGAACAGGCGGAACTTGGGCGTCCACCCGACCTTCGGCATGAGTTGATATGTGGTATAGCTTTTCTGCGCGATAGGCGCGGGTTGTTTACGGTTGAATAATCCCATTACGATGCCCTCCCGATGAACGCCTGTTTTCTTGGGCCGTCAAATAGCCGGTAACGGATTGCATCAATACCATGATTGAAGTCATCAATGGGCTGTGGTTTCTGCTTACCGTCCTTATCGGTCTTCCAGCAATACGATCCGAATTCCTTGACAAGCCCTGTACTGCCTCGCTCGATGTTGTGACGAAACCCCCGCATGTAGTCGAGCCCAGCCCGCACACTATCTGGGCCCTTTGTGGCCGGAGTGACAAAAAACCCTTCACGGCGTAATTCTTCAATGCTCTTTGGCTCTGCACTATCAGCTCTGATTTCATCCTTGAATGATACTCCATACTCGCGCATGAGCCCGGCCAGATCGCGGTTGGTTAGGTCGGTCTGGTAAATTACTTCTCGGTGATAGAACTCGCCGTTGTAGCGGTAGGATGCGATAAGCGCAGCCGGGTCGATTGAAAACCCGAAATCAAGGCCATATCCAATAAATTCTGCATCATTTGGTATCGTATCTACTACGCCCCAATTGGTAAAGATCGCACCAGAGAGGCCGACAAACTCTCCGAGCGCCCACATCCGGTACAGCTCCGGGTTAGATGATTTCAGCTTTTCGAGTCGATCAATATATTTTTGAGGCAGGAATGGATTGTCACGCCATGTGGTTTTAATAACAGTTGCGTCATCATCAGCGTTGTCAATGAACCGATCTTTAATCCAATGCGAAACACCAGGGATCATTGGAGGCGGGTTGAAGGTCATGATTACTGTATCACCACCCTGGCGAAGAATGAAATCTACTGCATCAAAATCATTCTCGGTAAGTGCGTCAGCCTCTTCGATCCACGCGCCCCATGGATCCTCGATGGACTTGATTTTCTCCGGATCATCCAGACCGATGCAATTTATCTCAGATCCATTCGGCAGGATGAATGTCATATCCTGTTTATGCACTTGGCATTTATCAAGTATCCCGAAATCAGCAAGCTCGGAACGTATCCGAGGGAACACCGATAGACGTAACGTCCGGGCAACTTTCCGGATTGCAAGAAACCTACCTTTTCGATTCAGACACCTTGCTATAACCGCCTGGGAGGCGCCTACTGATTTACCACTCCCCCGTCCGCCGTAGTCCAGTATGTACCGGCTATCAGATGTGAATAGTGGTCGGTGCGCTTTAATCGCTTGAATCTTTGCCATCTATAAACTCTATTGAGACATGCATACTTCCACTATGCTCGTGGTCTTGCTTATCTCTCCACTCATTCGGTCGGCGATTCTTGAGCCAGAAGATTACAGCAGAAGGCACAGGGTCTACCCATTCTTCATACTGAACAATCTCGACAGACGATCCCGCATTTCCTCCGTGTGATACTACCATCGGCTTCTCAGTAATGCGCTTTCCTCCGATGGCCATCTGGTACAAAGTTCGAGCAACCTTGCCGTCTGCCTTTCGCTTGCCTGCGCTTAGGGACTCAAAAAACTTAGGGTGTGCTTTCTTCCAGTTATTGATTGTTTGTTCGGTAACTCCGAACTCATCTGCCATTTCTGCGTCGGTAGCACCCATTAAACACAGGTCATATGCTCTCTGAGGATGAATATCTTTGTTATATCGTGTCGGTCTTCCACCAGCCATACCACTAATCTACCACTGCATCCATAGCTTCTGCAACACTCCGAACGATTACATAGGTGTGGCCGAGGTTCTGGACTTGTTGCTGGAAGTCTTTTTGTGGCTGTGATTGTGTGCCGGTTGGAGTTTTGACTTCCATGAAAAGTATTTTAAATGGTAGGACCACTACCAAGTCAGCCACCCCCCTTTTCAATCCGAGCGTCTTGAAAAACATCATCCTCCGGGCTGATAGGCTGGCTTCATTCGGCACCGAGAAGAACACGAATCCCCCGGCCTGCAGTTGTTGAACTATTTCGGCTTGTATTTTGGATTCATCGTGGTTCATAATCTTGGCCATTGTCCGGTATTATATAACAACTTCTCAACGAGATTTTTGTTCTTTATTAAGAAACTGCGTACATTATCTTCCTTACGAATATCACCGTTCACCGACCAATGGAGAAAATCATCTGTAAAATTATCTCCGTGACAATAATCAATATGCCCTTTAAGTGTTGAGTGACCGGAAATACTGAATTTCCAAGCTCTTAATATTATTTGTATACCACATTCTAAAACTTCATATAATTCTTGTTTTGACAATTCTAATACTTCTTTTTGATTGTCGCTCATGATGTTTTATACCTTTTCCTCTTCAACCTTCGCCGCTCTTTCGCAGTGAGTTGATGGCTTCCTCGGCCCGGCTTGATTCTCCGTGTAATTACCAGCCGTGCCCCGCATTTCAGGCACACTGCCCGCCGTCCGTATTTGGCGTCGTATTCCACCGTTGCCGGGTCCGGTTCGTGGTCGCATTGCATGCGGTCGGTGATAGTTGGTGCCTGTTCGTTGGTGATATCAGTTTTTTCGCTCATAGTTCAATGCCTCTCATCAAAAAGATCATTGTTCATCCTGTCATCCTCAATTTTTTTCTGATGATTCTTGTACGCCTTTGATGCAACAGCGTATACCTGGCGGGCGATGTGGTCCGGGAGGTTTCCGTTATTCTGCGCCGGAGCGAAACCCATCATCCTCCGTGCCTCAGGTATCGACAGTAGTCCGTCCCTGACTGATAGCCGTAGTTGCTGTAGCTCCGTCGCCGTGAGCTTTGATGGTTGGTTACCGCCTGTAGCCGCCTTATACACTCCGGCTGGCACTTCTCCCATTCCTTCCCTGATGATTGCGAGAGTTTCTTCCTCCGTGTAGTTGGCGGGATGCGTTGATGTGCTGGACTGCATTTTGCTGTTGATGGACTGCATTTTGCCGCTCACCCTCTTAACCCATCTCTGCACTGTGGTAATATCTTTCGATACTGCTTCTGCAATTTCTTTCGTTGTCACTGCGTTCTCCGAAATAAAAAAGCCACTCTGACGGCGAGGGGTCACACACTGAGCCGGAGCCCAGTCCCTCACCACCGAAGTGGCTTGAACAAATCTAATTGCGGTGTGACTCGCAATCACTGAGAGAATCATACCCCTACCCCTCATAAAAATCAAGCTAAAGACCATACTTTTTATGTTTCTTCAATATCTCTAATACAATGTAACATTATACCCGAATGCTTTTACGTTCTACCCGAATAGCGGACGGACAACCGGACACCCTCTAGGGTGTGTGTCCGGTCTGTCCGTTTTTCCGCCATTTTTCACCCCTAACGGACAGAACGGACTGTCCGTTATCTGTCCGTTTGTCCGCTATGTAATTGTAGAGAAAATTGATCAATTGCAATATATCCATCTGCCTCACGCTCAATCATTTTTTCGTCAATAAGACGTTTCAGAAACACCGGCGCGCGGTTCGCCGACGGCTGGAGAGCCTTCGCGGCGGTTGATTGTGACATACCTTCGTGGGCAACAAGGAGAGATCGCCACGCCTTCCGGGTCACATATGGCGCCTCATTGAGCGTATCTTTCCCGGTGTGCTCCCACGCAAGTCGGAACGATTCTTGTGCAATTGAGAGCTCTGTATCTTCCTTCGCCTTCGGTTTTTCCGACTCAATAACGACGGCTGTTGTCTCTGGATTTCCGTCGTCATCCGTCCATCCGGGCACGTCGATACGTTTCAATTCCACGTACACCGGAGGCGGTTCTTCATCGTCCTTGCTTTTCGTGCACAGTATTTTCACCTTCCCGGATTTCTGAGTGATGGATACTTCGATATCAAGGGCTCCTTTCCAGGCGCTTGATCCACGTGCCCGTTGCTGTGCGTTCTCGGAGTTTCCGGTGTGGTGGACCAACAGAACGGAGCACCCGAATTCATTCATCAGCGCAGAACATGATGATAGCATTGCCCGGGTGTCCTGGGCCCGGTTTTCGTCACCAGCAAGAAACCGGTGTAAGGTGTCTATGATGATAAGCGCCGGTCTCGGATTCATTTCACGGATTGCATTTGCCGCCTGTGCGAGCCCGGCGGGAGTGTCCAGGTCGGTGCCTGATTTTGATATTGTGGCCGGAAGGTCTTTTGGTGAGATCCCGTGATACGCCAGCCATCCGGCAAATCGTTTTTTCAATCCCTTGTGACCTTCCCCGGCGAGGTAAGCGAATCCCGCTTGCGTGGTTGCGTGACCGATCCAGTCACGGCCTACCAGCATTGACAATGCCCAGTCCAGGACGACAAATGTCTTTCCTGATCCGCTCGGTCCATGAGCCATCATCAAGGCGTTTTGTTGCACCCATCGTTTGACAAGCCACTGTATAGGCGACGGATTTGATACAAACTCCTCCAGCGATACAAGCCAGCTATCGTCACGCTGTAGAATCTGAGTGGCGATATCTTCGCCACGGACGGCCATATCATTAAAGTCATCTCCGGTGTGAGCGGGGATGATAACCTGGGCCCCGCTCTTTGCAGCCGCCTGATATGCGTAGCTTTCGCCCTGTCCGCTTGCGTCGTTGTCGGCTGCTATCACAAAAGAGACCATCGGAAAACGCGTCCGGTATATTTCGACGACATTGGGAATCTGGGCCGCTGAAAAACACGTAACCACCATCTCATGGGTTGCCTCGGCGATGGATGCTGCGGTTGCGAAGCCCTCGGCAAAGATGATTCTGTCCGGCGACTCGATTGCATTCAGCTCGAAAAACGCGCCCCGGACCATGCCCCCGGAGTGATACATCTTGTCACCGTTGCTGTCGATGTACTGGACGGATGATAGCTTTCCTCCGGCAAACATCGGGACGATCAAGCGCCCATCACCGGTGATTCTGATTCCGTGCGGCTGGATCTGTTTGCGTTTCAGGTAGGGGTGGTCTTCTGAGGCAAGACCGGCATTGTCCCAGATATACGCGACTGTTTCGGCTGCTCTCTCCGCCTTCTGTTGTCTCTGTTCTTCCCGTGCTTTGCGTGCCCGGTCAAGATTATTCTTGAGGGCGATTTCTTCTTCCAAGGAGAGCGGTTTAGATCGTTGCGCCCGCCAGGTTGTCGCCTCTCCTGATCGCCAGTCACCGAAAGCGCCTGCCGGAAAACCATCGGAGTAGATAACATACCATCCGGCGTCCCGGGACGAGCCAAGCGGGAACCGGTGTATCTCACCATCCATAAGTAGTTCCCCGGGAGGCTCGATCCCCTCCGATAGCATTGCATTCCTAACTTGAACCGGAGCGGGAGTTTTCTCCGGTGGCTGGTAGATAAATGGTTTTTCAAACGGATTGTTCACTTTTCAATTCCTCCACTGCATCGACGATCTTAGCGTAGGTATTCAGTGTAGGAGATAAGTTACCTTTTAACCACCGGTAAAGTGTCTGATGATGCACGCCGGATTGTTCCGACACCTTCCGTACGCCGATCTTTCGGACTTCCATTTTCGTATCGTGTTCGTTTTTCATTGTTACCCCTTATTCAAAATAATCTATTGACACTATCCGCTAACAATACTACTATGTCAATACGCACCCGGGGCGGGATAATCCGGGACAAAAACACAGGAGGTAGCAAGATGGCTATCAAGTTGAGGAGCACGCGGGAAGTGCACGCCAATGGCGTAAAGGCTCTGGTATACGGAGCGTCTGGTGTCGGTAAGACGACGCTTATCAAGACTTTGCCCGATCCGATTATCATATCGGCTGAGGGTGGTTTATTGTCGCTGTCTGATATGGACATCCCGTTTATCGAGGTCGCTACGATGGAGGATCTCAGGGAGGCGTTTGCGTACGTCAGGGATTCCGAGCACGCGAGCGTCGCGCTGGATTCAATCTCCGAAATCGGGGATGTTGTACTGCATGCCGAGAAGGCAACGGCCAAAGATCCCCGGCAGGCATATGGAGCTTTGCAGGATGTCATGGGTGAGATGATCCGGGCATTTCGGGACATCGAGGGAAAGCACGTACTTTTTACCGCCAAGATCGAGAAGACCCAGGACGAACAAGGCCGGGTATTGTACGGGCCATCCATGCCGGGAAACAAACTCCCTCAGGCTTTGCCTTTTTTCTTCGATATCGTTCTTGCCCTCCGGGCGGAAAGAGATCAGGAAGGGGTAACACAGCGGGCACTGATGACCGACACCGATGGATTGTGGACGGCCAAAGCCCGGACGACCGACGCCACGCGGCTGTTACCGTATGAGGCCCCGGACATGGGAGCGATTATCGGGAAGCTGCAGGGAGGTAAGGAATGACCATCGCCATAATCACATCCCTCTATCAAGAGTGGATAAATGCAAAATCAACCGAAAATGATGCACGAAAGCGCCGTACGGAGATCGAGCGGCAGATTGTAGCGGCGCACGGATTCGACGAAACCAAGGAGGGGACCACTACAAAGGAGGACAACGGATACAAGATAAAAATTACCGGACGGATTACGCGCAAGGTAGACGCCGACAAAGCGCGTGAGATAGCAATTGAGAAGGGCCTTGACGATCAACTTTCCCGGCTGTTCAGATGGAAAGCCGAGATCGACGCCAAGGCGTGGAAATCTACGGACCCGGCTCTAACCGGTCCGTTTGTAGCCGCAATCGAGAGTAAGCCCGGCAAGCCGGCGGTTACTATAACTAAAATCGAACAGGAGTAAACACATGGGATTTTTTGACCAAGGCGGACAGCAGTATGACCCGAACATGCCAACGACTACCCCGGATTCTATACCTGCGGGAGATTATGAGGCCGACATCAAAGAGGTGGAACTGAAACCGACCAAAGACGGACGGGGAGAGTATGTCAAACTCCGACATGATATCATCGGTCCGTCACATCAAGGGCGGGTAATCTTTGCCAACATCAATATCAGCAATCCGAGCCAGGCAGCAGAAAGCATTGGTAGGCAGCAACTCAACGAGTTGCAGGGTGCCACCGGAGTCTACGCGCTCCGTGCTCCGCAGGACTTACAACAGTTTGCTGGACGCAGGGTAATCATTAAAGTATCTCGGAAAGAGGACAAAGAGTATGGCGACTCTCAGGGGTACAAGAATGAAATCAAAGGATGGAAGGCGATGGCCGGAAGTCAGATGCCTCAAACCTCACCGTCTCAGACAGTACCTACTCAGTCGGCTCCGCAGCAGCAGAGTCAGTTACCGGGTGTTGGTACTTCTCAGCCGGGGAATAATCCTCCGTGGTAAAAGAGGAATAACATGGTAAACGAACTCGGCCAGCACACAACGCGGGCTGCTATAGACCGATACCATGAGTCACAACCGAGGCGGCGTAGCCGCCGTCTCGGGATGTCGACTATCGGCGAAAGCTGTAGCCGTCGCATCTGGTATCATTTCCGATGGGCAAAACAGGAAAGCTTTTCCGGGCGCATGCTCCGGCTGTTTCGCCGGGGAAGCCGGGAGGAAGAAACGGTCGTCCAGGATCTACGGGATATTGGGTGTGTACTCACTCATACCGGGAGCGACCAACTCGAATTGAAGATAGGTCCGCACGTTGTAGGCTACCCTGACGGTGTGATCGAATCTGGATTGCCCGAGGCACCGGAGACACGGCACCTATTGGAGATCAAGACGCACAACACAAAGAGTTTTGCCAAGCTCCAGAAAGAGGGTATCCCTCACAGACACATGGCACAGATGCAGGGCTGTATGGGAGCGGCAAAGATCGACCGTTGTCTATATGTCGGCGTCTGCAAGGATGACGACTCACTACATATCGAGCGTGTCTATTTTGACCAGGAGATGGCTGGAAAGATTAAAGCCAGGGCCGACATGATCGTGTCCGCCCCGGAAGCGCCGCTCAGGATAAAAGACGATCCGAGTTGGTACGAGTGTAAGTTTTGCCCGTTTGCCTCGATCTGCTACAAAGAGGAGGCAGCCGAAAAGAATTGCCGAACGTGCGCACACTCTACGCCGGTGGATGACGGCTGGATGTGTGAGCGATGGGGGAAGCTGATACCGGATCATATCATTGAGGAGGGGTGTCAGGCGTATGTACCGCACCCCGATATGCACCCGGGAGAGATAATCGAGGCGGATGGATGGACGGCAACGTATGAATGGAAGGGGAGAGAGGTGAAGTATGGAGTATAGGGAGTTGCTATGACCCTCCGCCCCTACCAACAAACCACCTTGGATGCACTGTATGACTGGCTCCGCTCAAACTCCGGTGATCCGTGCATCGTGGCGCCGACTGGAAGTGGTAAATCAGTCATCATTGCATCCTTTGTTGAGTCGGCTATCAAAAACTACCCGGAAACCCGGGTAGTGGTTATCTCTCATGTCAAGGAGTTGGTAGCGCAGGACTTTCGGCAGTTGCTACAGATATGGCCAAATGCCCCGGCTGGAGTGTATTCGGCCGGCCTGAAAAGCCGTGAGGTTTCCCGAATCACTTTTGCAGGTATCCAGTCGGTGAGAAAGAAACCGGAGATCCTGGGTCATATCAATCTTTGTATCGTTGATGAGGCGCACACGATCAGTCACAAAGATGAGGGTGGATACCGGGAGTTGATAAAATCACTCCGGGAGATCAATCCCGGCATGCGTGTCATCGGCCTGACCGCTACTCCGTGGAGACTCGGCCATGGCAGAATCGACGAGGGTGAAGCTCTGTTTGACGATCTGATAGAGCCGGTGTCGATCCGTGAATTGGTATACGGTGGATACCTTGCCCCCCTTGTCAGCCGAGCCACTCATGAGAGGTATACCACTGATGGGATAAAAAAACGAGGCGGAGAGTACATCGAAAAGGAGCTGCAAGAGCGGGTAGATACTGCCGACCAAAACGCAGCAGTCGCCCGGGAGATCGTAGAGATTGCCGGAGACCGGAGAGCCTGGTTGCTCTTTTGCACCGGTGTCGATCATGCCTATCATATGCGAGATCAACTCCGGGAGCTTGGAATTACCGCAGAGACGATCACCGGAAAGACGCCAGACGGAGAGCGGGACGATTTACTTGTGAGGTATAAGGCCGGAGAGATCAGGGCGATAACAAACGCCAATGTTCTTACAACTGGCTTTGACTATCCCGATATAGACCTGATAGCACTACTCCGTCCTACTATGTCACCTGGATTGTACATGCAGATGGTCGGACGTGGTTTTCGGATTAAGTCACATACCGATCATTGTTTGGTTCTGGATTTTGCCGGAGTGATTGCGCAACATGGACCGATTACCGCCGTGGAACCGCCGAGTAAGGCCGGAGAGGGAGACGGAATTCCTCCGGGGAAAGAGTGCCCGGAATGCCATTGGATCGTTCCGGCGTCGGTCAAAAATTGTATCAATCCAGATTGCCTGTATGAGTTTCCCGAGCCGGAACCGGAGTCGATGATGTTGCGGAATGATGATATCATGGGCGATGAACCGCCAGAGATTGAAGTGTGGTCATGGCGATGGGAGGAAAAGGAGAGCAAGGCAGGTAACCCGATGATAGTCGTGTCCTACTACGGCGACATCGGAAGTCAGCCGCTCAGGGAGTACCTGTTGATATGGGCGGAAAACTTCGCCGGTCAGAAAGGACGGCAGGCGCTGAATGAGATATGTAATGGAGCCGGTATCGACTGGACCAGATACCGTGACATAGCTGATTTTATGGAGGATATCCGTAATGCCGATCCACCCCGTAAGGTAATATGGACCCGGGACGGCAAGTATAAGCGGGTAATCGGTCGTGAGTGGGCTTCTGTGTAGTAGTTTTTATTTGAAATAATGCCGTATTTCGCAAACTTTTTTGCTGATAGTGGTTGCAAAGTGTGCTAAGTGTGGTATAATTAGTACATGATCAAGAACGGAGGAAACGTTATGACAATGGAAAGCGCAAAAGAAAGCATTGGTAATGCGTGGGAAGATTGGATGTCGGCAATGTATCGCACCGAAGTAGCTACCCTGCCAGCAATCGGAACCGTAGTAACAATCGGCGTGCCGGAAAACAAAGCTGTTTTGACCCGCGTATATCGCCTGAGCAACGGAAGCGGGCTTGGAGTTGAGTTTGACCAAAATGGAACGAAGGCAAGCATGACAGCAAGCAAAATTGTGAAGGCTATTAAAGACGGCGTTATTACTTGGTAACTACCGCCCTGATGAGCCCGGGTGGCACCCGGGCGAACCAACTATTGGGAAATGCCTAATAGTTGGTCGGCGGAAGCCAAACATTTTTTGGAGGTAGAGAGATGACGACGATTAAACTAAGAACCACCGATAAAAGCGACGGGATGTTTCAATTGCAACCGCGTGACCTTCCCGCCGGAATGAACGCCGACGGGACCGAGGCGACGTATGTAATTAGCAATGTGCCGGGCAACACGACAACCGCGCAGACCATCAACCGCGCAAACAAAGCTGTGTTTATCGGGTGCTACAAAGCTGATTACGACCAGCTTAAGCCGGGAGCAATCATCCGTGAACGTCATCAAAATTGAGTGTATCGGCGACGGGACACCCCGCCGCCGTGATTTCGGCGTGTGGGAGTTAACGGGGCTTTCATCTACCCGTGGGCCGTTTATCAAGCAACCAGTACCGGCGCAAAAAGACTACGCCGAGTCAAACGGCATTGGTTCCCGTGGCGTATATGCGTATTATCTTTGTAAAGACGGGCCGGTTTATGAGGTTAAAAAGCCGATATCGTGGAGCCGTACCGATCAATATTATGTGCAATTTTATCAAGGAAACAAATTTCGCCTTGAAATATCGGAGGTATTCAAGTGTCTGGCAAACACCCCCTCGGTAAAAGTGTCTTAATCGCCGCCCGTGAGCGCATAGCATACACGTTCGACAATTTTGAGCGGGTATACATATCATTCTCCGGCGGCAAAGACTCCGGCGTAATGATGCACCTCGTCATGGATGAAGCTGTCAAGCGTGGGCGTACTGTTGGTGTGTTGTTCGTGGATTTGGAAGGACAATACAGGCTGACAATCGACTACATCCACGAAATGATAGAACTGTATCGTGACAACATTGACCTATATTGGGTCTGCCTGCCGATTGCGCTACGAAATGCCGTGTCGGTCTATGAACCAAAGTGGCAATGTTGGGAGCCGGGGAAAGACTGGATACGCCAACCACCAAAAGAGGCCATAACCGACGAATCGTATTTCCCGTTTTTTCGGCGCGGCATGGAGTTTGAAGAGTTTGTGCCGCAATTTGGTAAATGGTACTCCGGCGATAAATTGACCGCTTGTATGGTCGGTATACGCGCCGATGAATCATTAAACAGGTATCGGACGATCAAAGGCAAGAAGTCAAAATATCTTGATAAGCAATGGACTACATGGACGGGCGGCACAGTGTACAACGTCTATCCCGTGTACGACTGGCGGACCGCCGACGTGTGGCGTTACTACGGGAAAGCAATAAAGCCATATAACCGACTTTACGATCTCATGCATAAAGCAGGGCTATCGATACACCAACAAAGGATATGCCAGCCATATGGAGACGACCAGCGGAAAGGGCTTTGGTTATTCCATGTAATCGAGCCGGAAACTTGGTCAAAGATCGTTGCACGAGTGAACGGGGCGAATAGCGGCGCGGAGTTTGTGCAGTACAGCGGCAACGGCTCCGGTCAGATCAAGATAACAAAACCGGAGGGGCACACGTGGGAATCATTTGCAAAAATGCTTTTGTCAAGTCTGCCGGAAAAAACGCGAGAACATTTTGAAAGCAAAATAGCGGTATTTATACAATGGTGGGTAGACAGGGGGTACCCTCATGGAATCCCGGACGAAGCGGACCCAAACGAGGAATCCGCGAAACGTGCACCATCATGGAGGCGAGTATGCAAAATGCTACTGAGAAACGATTATTGGGCGAAGGGGCTGAGCTTTTCCCAGACGAAAGCGCAAAGCTACGAACGATACAAAAAAGTCCAGCGAAAACGGAGGGAAACATGGAAGGCGTACCGCCTGCTTGGACAAAAAACCACCCGGTAAGCAATGTGCAATGGGTATCGGCTGAACTCGTCTATGCCAACGACTACAACCCGAATAAGGTTGCGCCGCCGGAAATGAAGTTGCTACGTCGGTCAATCGAGGCCAACGGATACACACAGCCAATCGTAGTATGGCGCACTGAATACGGCTTAGAAGTCGTAGACGGTTTCCACCGGAACATTGTCGGGAAAGAACTTGGCTTCACACACTTACCGGTAGTGATAATCAACGAAGATTCTACCGAGCGAGGGGATCGGATAGCCGCAACGATCCGCCATAATCGCGCCCGGGGAAAGCACCAGATCAGCGCCATGAGTGACATTGTTGTCGAGCTATCGCGGCGCAATTGGAGCGATAAGAAAATCGGTAAAGAACTTGGAATGGACCCCGACGAAGTGTTACGGTTGAAGCAAATCACCGGACTTGCGGAGCTGTTTGCAGACGAGGAGTTTTCGGAGGCGTGGGAATGACCTACACCACTACCGCAGCCGCCCGGCTTCTCGGAGTCGCGCGACGAACAATCATCAAGCACGCTGCACGAATCGGACTGCCGAAACATGGACAGGCGTACCTGATAGACGCCGCCGGTCTGGAAGAACTCCGGCGGTCGATATCCGAGGCGAGGACAGGGAGGCCGAAACATGCCCCTCTGTAGCACATGCGCGAATAATGCGCTCGGATACTGTCCGGTATATGCACGATTGATACCGACGGACAAAGAGAACATTGAGCACGACTGCCCAAGCTGGAGAATGAATCGAATTATTGATCCAGTTGAGATCGTATCAGGTCTTATCGGAACACATCCCGAACATGCCGAACAGTGGTGGTGTGTACGGGATATGATAGAAGGGGAACTATCACCACCGGCGGGAAGGAGGATCGCGGCAATCCACGTACTGTGGACGGCGCCATACCTGGACCTACAAACCAGAACGGCTATCTCGAAAGCTTTTATACCATTCTAAGGTTGTGATATTCAGGTATGTGCCTTATAATAAGGTTGTCTTCTCTCATAAAGCCTCCTTGTTTCCTTTCTTCCCGGCCCTGCCGTACCTCCTTGCGGCAGGGTTTTTTATCGTTGACACAATCACCAGATACCCCTATCGTTATAATCATGTATGGTTCACACCGTCGAAAGATTACTATAAGGGGCGCGCAATGGCCGACGATTACAACCGACGTGAGACAGACCGACTCTACGGACAAAACAAAGATCAATATCAAAAAATACACGACAACTCCCAGGCCATCGCGGCGTTGCGCAGTGAGCTGGAGGGTATCAAAGTGGATTTAATCGGAGTTACAGGACAGAACGGGTTACGCGGGGAATTTCGGACCTACAAGATCGAGTCAGAAAAGCGGGATACCGCCGTCCTCAAGGCGCTGGAAGAAATGAAGCACAAACAGGAAAACAACCTGAAATGGACCGTCGGTCTGTTGGTCGGTGTTCCCGGCGTCGTTGCCGCTATTATGCGGTTTTCCGGGGGGTGATATGCCACAAATAACCCGCCTACACCTGACGCCGAACAAATATAGCAGACCTCGACGCCGATTAAAACGTACCAGGGCGATTGTATTGCACATGAGGGGGAATAGATGATTGACCGACCATTAGAAACCAAAACCTTTTGGATGATTGTACAAGAACTACCCGCCCGATTCGCGGCGCTCATATCGAAAATTATCGGCGTCAAAGGGCTTATTTTCGCGGTCGCGTCGTGGTTGGCGTGGACCGGTAAAATCGAGTCATGGGCGTGGGTAGTCATTGCCCTGTTCTTTGTTGTGGGACGTGAGATTTTCAAATACATGAAGGACATCCGGTAATGGGAAACATCCTGCACGACGCGGACAAAGCAACGGCGCGTGATCGTAACGCGGTCTACGGCCACCCGGCGGACGACTTTGCGCGGACGGCGGCAATTGCCAACGCCATGGGATTCACCCGCAACGGCGAGCCGATCACCGCCGAGGACATACCTATCTTTCAAATCGCGGTGAAGATGTCCAGGTTATCGAATACCC
>Ga0265293_10003531_pt1 | contig 28926 bp, 28 predicted proteins | sample Munlanlewell138R_FD_192505 | JGI IMG/M metagenome (GOLD analysis project Ga0265293, IMG submission 192505) | Leachate microbial communities from a municipal landfill in Southern Ontario, Canada - Leachate well 138R | ecosystem: Engineered > Solid waste > Landfill > Unclassified | place: Canada... | reverse complement strand
GAAAGATTTTAGATAAAGATAGACTAAAATATCTAAAAAACAGTTACAACATCAAAATCCTTGAAGACAATGCCCACACGATGGGAGCAAAACTAACATATAGCGATATATCTACTTTTTCATTTCACCCAGTAAAACACATAACTACGGGCGAAGGTGGTGCGGTAGTTACAAATGATAAAGCACTATATGAGAAGATAAAGATGTTAAGAAACCATGGTCAAGATGATAAACATCAGATGCTAGATTTAGGATTTAACTACCGTCTTAGCGATATCAGCTCTACTCTTGGACTCTCACAGATTAAGAAGTTAGATTCATTTATACAAAAAAGACAAGAGATAGCTAAAAGATATGATGGTGCTTTTAAAAGCACCATCATAAAGCCACTATACCCATATACAAAAACTTCTCTTTATCATCTTTATGTTGTAAGAATAGATTTTTCTAAATTAGATATTACTAAAAATGATGTGATGATAAAAATGCGAGAAAAGAAGATAGGGCTACAAGTACATTACAAACCCATTAACAAACAACCTTACTACAAAACTTTAGGATATGGGGATGAGCAAACTCCTATGATGGACAAATACTTTCAAGAGTGTTTATCGATTCCTTGCTATCCAACACTTAGTGAAGATGAACAACAATATGTAATAGACTCACTACTCGAAGTTTTAAATGTCTAAATGTGTAGCCATAATTCCCGCACGAGGTGGAAGTAAACGCATTCCTAGAAAAAATATAAAAGATTTTTTTGGCAAGCCACTTATTGCCTATAGCATCGAAACTGCATTGAAGTCTAAACTGTTTGATAAAATCATAGTAAGCACTGATGATGAGGAAATAGCAAAAATTGCTAAAGAGTATGGAGCTGATGTTCCATTTTTAAGACCAAAAGAGCTTGCAGATGATTTTGTAGGAGCTGGAGCTGTCATTGGACATGCACTTGAGTGGTTAAAAGAAAATGGAGAGGAGTATGATTTTTATTGTCTTATCTATGCGACTGCTCCACTAATGCAAGTGAAGTATTTAAAAGAAGGCTTTGAAAAATTAAAAAACTCTGATGCCTCAAAAGCACTAAGTGTTACCTCCATGCCTTTTCCAATTCAAAGAACTTTTAAGATTACTCCAGAGAACAGATGCGAAATGTTTGAGAGAGAAAACTTCTCTAAAAGAAGTCAAGATCTTGAAGAAGCTTACCAAGATGCAGGACAGTTTTGCTGGAAAAACATCCACAAAGAATCAAAAGACATTACCTTTGGAAGTGATACCATTCCCATAATATTACCTAGGCATCTAGTCCAAGATATTGATACCCCTGAAGATTGGAAGAGAGCTGAATATATGTATGAAGCCCTTAAAAGAAGTGAAAATGAAGATAGGTAAATTTGATTTAGACACAGATGGTACTTTCATAATTGCGGAGATGTCTGCAAACCATAACGGAGATTTGCAAACAGCACTTGACACTATAAAAGCCGCAAAAGAGTGTGGAGCAAATGCTATAAAACTCCAAACATATACTGCTGACACTATTACACTAAACTCCAAAGAAGATGACTTTATGATAGATGGCGGAACTCTTTGGGATGGACAAAATTTATATGAACTATATGAAAAAGCTCATACTCCATGGAAGTGGCATAAAGAGTTGTTTGAATATGCCAGAAGCATAGATATAGATATTTTTTCATCTCCTTTTGATAAGAGTGCGGTTGATTTTTTAGAAGCACTTAATCCAAGTGCGTACAAGATAGCATCATTTGAAATTACTGACTATGAACTTATCCGCTACACTGCATCTAAGGGCAAGACTATTATTATTTCTACAGGCATTGCTTATGAACAAGAGATTCAAGATGCAGTGGATATTTGTAGAAGTGTAGGAAATAACAACATCATACTTCTAAAATGCACAAGCGCATACCCTGCTCCACTAGCAGATGCAAACCTTTTAACAATTGCAGATTTGTCAAAAAGGTTTGGCGTAGTAAGTGGTTTTTCAGATCACACTATAGGAAGCACTGCTCCTATAATCGCTGTTAGTCATGGAGCAAAAGTTATAGAAAAACACTTCATTTTAGACAAGTCTATAGGTGGAGCTGATTGTGAGTTTTCTATGGATGCAAAAGACTTTAAAGATATGGTTAAAAATATAAGAGATGCTGAGCTGTTGTTGGGTAGAGTTGATTATAGTATGAATGAACAAAAACAAAAAAGTAGAAAGTACAGCCGTAGTATTTACGTCAGTAAAGATATAAAAAAAGGCGAGAAGTTTACTAACTTAAATTTAAAAAGTGTACGACCTGGATATGGTATGCATCCAAAATATTTAAATGAAGTTTTAGGAACTATTGCTACGAAAGATTATAGTTTTGGTCAAAGATTTGAAAAATAGACACTTATGCGTAGTTACGGAGGGTGGTAAAACCTTTGGATTTGGACACATTACACGATGCTTATCTATTAGCACTATCTTTAAACAACATGGTTTTGACATACATTTTATAGTAAATGGAGATAGGAGCATCTCTTCTGTGCTAAATGACACAAAACATACTATTTTTGACTGGTCTAACAAAAAAGAAAAACTTTTAGAGATTCTTTCAAAGAGTTCATTGGTTTTAATAGACTCTATTGAAATTACAAATGAACAAATTTTAGAAATACAGAGTTTAAAAAAAGATACTATTTTCATAGATGATGAAAAAAGAAGAAACATATTGGATTATGGTTTTGTAGTTGATTGGACAGTATTAAGTGATGAAAAAGAGTATTTTACACCAAAAAAAGAAAACATTACATATTTACTGGGAAGTAAGTACACTCCTCTAAGAGAAGAGTTTAAAACTGCCAAACAAAATGTTATTGGAGAAGATATAAAAAGTATTATGGTCACATTTGGTGGTGCTGATGTAAGAGACTTAACTCCAAAAATACTAAAAAACCTAGCAGATAATTTTCCAAATATACAAAAAAATATAATTATAGGTTCAGGCTTTACAAATATAAAAAAAATAGAATCATTTAAAGATGCAAATACAAACCTTATCTTTAATGCTGAAACCTCAACAATGATAAATTTAATGCAAAATTCTGATTTAGCAATAGCGAGTGGTGGTCAAACATTGTATGAACTAGCTCGCATAGGAACTCCAACTATTGCAATTTTACTTGTTGAGAATGCAAAAGATGATACGTTAGGATGGCAGAGAGTTGGTTCTGTTATAAATATCGGCTGGTACAATGATGAAAAATTGTTAGCTAACTTAAATGATGCGATTGTATCTCTTAGAGAAAAAAACGCAAGATTACAAATGCAAAACAAAGCAAAAAAATACATCAATCCAAATGGTGCTTTAACTTTAGTAAATACAATTTTGGAAAAGCTCAAATGATTTTATTTGAAGATAGAGCTGCTAGTGTTTTGTACAAAGTCTTGGCATCTATAAAAAATAAAAAGTTTTTACTTCCTTTAAATGTATGCCCAATAGTTCCAGATACTTTTTTAAAAGCAGATAAAGAGTTTGAGTTTTGCGATATAAGTCTTGAGACTTTATGTATGGATGAAAATCTAATTTTAGAAAAAATAAGCCAAGATGATACGATAGACGGGATTCTTTTTGTAAAAACATTTGGTATAGAGTTTGATGTTCAACCACTCTTTAAAAAGATAAAATCAATAAATAAAGATATATTTATTATTGATGATATGTGTCCTTGCATCCAAGAATTTAACTATGATATAGAAAGTTCTTATGCAGATATGGCTCTTTTTAGCTCTGGTTATTCAAAATATGTAGATATTGGTTATGGTGGGTATGGATTTTTAAAAGATGATAAATTTAAAGATACTTTTGAAGACAAAACTCAAGTAAAAGAGTTTGTAGAGTATAAAGATGAAATCTTAAAACAAATACCACTTATGAAAAAACACAAAGATGAGTTAAACAAAATATATCAAGATAATATTCCAAAACATCTGCATCTAGGAGAGAGATTTAATAATTGGCGATTTTCGATTTTACTAGATAATAAAGATGAAATTTTAGAAGAAATATTTAAAATCGATGGTTTATTTGCAAGTAGTCATTACCCACAAGTAGATTATGAATATACTTCGCATCCGATAAAAAACTCAAACACAAAAAAAATTCATGCTAATATTTTAAACTTATTTAATGACTTTAGATTTACAAAAGAAAAAGCTTATCAAATAGTAGATATAATAAATAGACATATAAATAGGGGCTAGGTTTGGATATTAAAAATATTAAAGGCTTAAAATATCCAGATGAATATTTTATAAAATTCTTTTTTAAATATCAATTTCACACAAAACAAGATTTGAAATTTTTAGAACTTGGTTGTTCCAACGGATGCAACTTAATGTTGCCTTTTGAGTTTAACAACAACGTTGTTGGTGTAGATTTAAACGATAGTTTAATTAACTATGCTAATGAAAATTTTAATAACTTCAAAAACAAAAGTAACTTTGAATTTTTTTCACTTGACATGAGAGAGTTTTGTCATAATACTTCTGGCATAAAAGCCGATGTTTTAGTTCTAGCAAACTCAATATATTATATTCCTAAAGCTGACTTTGTTCAACTTCTAAAAGATATAAAACATAACAATTTAATAAAGCAAAATATACCATTTTTTATAAGATTTAGAGAGATTGATGATTATAGGAACAACAAAGGTGAGGTAATCGAGGAGAATAGTATCATTATAAAAAATGGCGTCACAGGTGAAGATGGTGTTTTTTGTAGGTTTTACGATACCGATGAGATGATTGAGATATTAAAAAAAGAATTAGATTTAAGAGAGTTTCAAACCATGCATTTAAAATATGACAATATTCAAAATGATATTAAAGTAAATAGCAGTGAAGTTGTAATCTGGGGAACTATAAACTAATGAGAAAGATATTTATACTCGGTGGAAGTACTCTGCAACTTGACTTAATACTAGAAGCTAAAAAAATGTTTTTCTATACTATCGTACTAGACATGGATGAAGATTGTATAGGCTCAAAATGGTGTGATGAATTTTTACATATTGATATTGCTAACAAAGAGGCTGTTTTACAAAAAGCAAAAGAGTATAAAATAGATGTGGTACTTACAAGTGCAACAGAACTTGGAAACCTTACAGCTTGTTTTGTAGGAGAAAAAATGGGTTTAAATACAAACTCATATCAATGTGCTCAAGACACCACCGATAAGATTCTTATGAAAGATATTTTACAAAAAGCAAATATACAAAATCCCAGATTTCAGATTGTAGATGATAGTTTAAAAACCACATGGGATGAGTTTCCTTGTATTGTTAAACCATCTGATAGTTCTGCTGGTAGAGGATTGAGCTACTGTACAGATAAAAAACAATTTGATGCGGCGTTTACTAAAGCAATGAAATACTCAAGTAACAATAAAATACTAATAGAAGAGTACATAGAAGGTGTTCAGTTTAGCTGTGAAACTATCACGAGCAATACTGCTCATCAGATTGTTGCTATTAATAGTGAATTTATACATGATTTACCGCATATTATGGAAGTTAGTCATACAATACCAGCTAATATAGACACCATTACTAAAAATCTAATCAAAGATATAACACCTAAAATATTAGACGCATTTAACATAAGATATGGCGCGTCTCACATAGAGTTACGAGTAACACCAAAACATGAAGTTTATGTAATAGAAATAGCTTCAAGGACAGGTGGAATGAGAAGTGAAATGATAAACTTTGCTTATGGCATCAACTATTCACAACTACTTCTTTTATCCTCATTAAACAACCTCTCAAAGTTGAGATTCTCAAGATATAACAATGTCAGATGCAACTTTATTATTGATTATGATTCATATAAAGAATATTTAACAATCAAAGATGACAAAAACTATATTATTTTTGAGCCTTTTAAGATTCCACAAGTACCTAAAGACTTTGAAGCTGAACACATCGGTGAATCCAAAGGATACTACTTTATTCTCCAAGCAAAAACAGAGACATAATGAAAAATATAATTATTTTTGGAGCGGGAGAATTTGGAAAAGATGCTTATAACTTTTACCAGACTATAGGAAATGTAAATATCCTCGCGTATAGTGATAACAATACAGATATTCACAATACGGCATTTTTTGATATAGAGATTATTCCTCCAAGTGAGATTGCAAATCTTGACTATGATGAAGTAGCTATTGCAAGCTCTTTTGATGATGAAATATATCAACAACTTCTTGATATAAATATAGACAAGGAAAAAATAAATATCCTTAATCTAAATAATATAAAAGTGCAACTTGATGGAGATAAACTACTATTAGCTCAAGAGTTGATGTTTGACCTAGCAGACATTTTTAACAAAAAAGGCATTACTTATCATATAGATCATGGAACATTACTTGGAATTATCAGAGACAACTCTTTAATGACTTGGGATATTGATGTGGATTTTGCATGTCAAAGCAGAGATAAAGATATGATTTTAGAAATATTAAACGAATTTTTGTCTAGCTACACTTCTACTTATTGTACAGCCAACAACTGGAAATGTTCGATTCATAGTTGCAAAATAACTCTAGATAAAACTCAAGAACAATTACCAATGGTAATCAAAGTATTTAATGAAACTGATGATAAAACCTCAAACTCTTTTTTTGTTGATATAGAGCTAAAATATGAGCATAATAGTAATCTATACTGGATGGTTGGTTCAAGAAAGCTATCTGCTCCTAAAGATATTTGCTTTCCTTCATCTTCAATAGTTTTTAAAAATAAAAAACTCAAAGTACCAAAAGAGACAAAACAATACCTTACATTACTTTACGGAGATTGGACGAAGGTCATAAAAGAGTGGTCGTACAATCAGTACACAAACATAGAAGTTAATTTATGAAAAATATTATATTATTTGGTGCAAGTGAATTTGGTAAAAAAGCTCTAGAGCATTACAAAACAAAAGATGATATTAATATTATTGCTTTTTGCGATAATGATATAAAAAAGCATAATAAATTTATAGATAATATTGAGATTCTCTCTCCTAAAGAAATAAAAAACACAAACTATAATCTTATTATAATTACTAGTCTTTATGATGAAGAAATTTATAAACAACTAACAGCAATGGGTATAAAAAAAGAACTAATTCTCATAGAGAGTATAAATACCATTTCATCTTGTTTTGGACAAGGCGACAAACTTCAAATGGCTTATGAACTATTGTTCTTTATTTGTGATTTATTTAATAAGAATGATATACAATACCACCTCGACCATGGTTCTCTCCTTGGAATCACGAGAGATGCAAGCTTGCTTCCATGGGATAAAGATATTGATTTTGCTATGCCAGAGACAGAAATAGAAAAGACTGTAGATATTTTAAAAACATCACTTATATCTTTTAAATCAAAATATTGTAAAAATAATAATTGGGAATATGTTTTAAGAAATGATAAAAGCATAAATATTAACGATGATTTTACAATTGAGCCCATAACAATAAAAATTTTCAATAATACTAATGAAGAACTAACTGATGGGTTTGATTTGGATATTAAATTCAAATATGAACATAACAATAAGCTATATTGGAGAGTTGGAATACAGACATTAATGGCTGATACAAATATCTGCTTTCCAAGTTCTTATAGCATTTTTAAAAAAATGAAATTAAAAGTACCTTATAATACAAAAAAATATTTAACCTCGTTATATGGCGACTGGAAAACTCCCATCAAAGAGTGGACCTATGGACAATATACAAATATTGATAAAAATATGGAGAAATAACAGCATGGCTAAAAATGTATATGTAGGAATGAGTGCGGATTTAGTACATCCTGGACACATGAACATACTTAAAGTAGCAGCACAACTTGGTGATGTTACAGTAGGTTTACTCACGGACAAGGCAATAGCTAGTTATAAAAGACTTCCATATATGACTTACGAGCAGAGAAAAGATGTTATAGAAAATATCAAGGGAGTTGTAAAGGTAATTCCTCAAGAAACCCTAGACTATAAACCAAATCTTGAGCTTTTAAAACCTGATATTGTAGTTCATGGTGATGACTGGAAAAATGGCGTACAGTCCAAAACTAGACAAGATGTTATAGATACTTTGGCTAAGTGGGGCGGTGAGTTAGTTGAACCTAGTTATACAGAAGGAATTTCTTCAACTCAGTTAAACAAATCGCTCAAAGAGATAGGCACTACACCAGACATAAGAAGAAGTAGATTAAAAAGACTTCTAGAAGCTAAACCTATTGTAAGAATTATGGAGTCTCACAATGCTCTTAGTGGTTTGATAGTAGAAAATATCAAAAGTAATAATGGACTAGAGTATGATGGGATGTGGTCAAGTTCATTAACTGACTCCACTTCAAAAGGTAAACCCGATATTGAAGCAGTTGATGTTAGTACAAGAATAAATACAATAAACGAAATATTTGAAGTTACAACAAAACCTATGATATACGATGCAGACACTGGCGGTGTAGCTGAACATTTCGCTTTTACTGTTAGAACACTAGAGAGGACTGGAATAAGTGCAGTTATCATAGAAGATAAAACAGGTTTAAAGAAGAACTCTTTGTTTGGTAATGATGTGGCTCAAACACAAGACACCATAGAAAATTTTTGTCAAAAAATTCAAACAGGTAAAAAAGCTCAGATAACAGACGACTTTATGATAATAGCTAGAATAGAGAGTCTGATATTAGAAGCTGGAATAGAGGATGCAATAATTCGTGCAAAAGCTTATGTAGAAGCTGGAGCTGATGGCGTCATGATACACTCTCGTCAAAAAGAACCTGATGAAATTTTAGAATTTTGTAAACTTTTTAAAGAGTACGATGCGCATATACCAATCGTTGTTGTACCTACAAGCTATAATCAAATAACTGCCAAAGAGTTAAGTGAAGCTGGAATAAATGTAGTTATATATGCAAACCATATGCTTCGTGCAGCTTATCCTGGAATGATGAATGTTGCTAAATCTATTTTAGAAAATGACAGAAGTTTTGAAGCTGAAGAATCACTTTTATCTATCAAAGAAATACTAGATTTAATCCCAGGTACAAAATAATGGCACTAGATACTAAAGAATTCGTAAATCAGCTGATTGTGAGTGGTTATACGCATCTTTGTGTAGTTCCATGTAGTTTTGCGAAGTATGTTATAAACGAGGCTATAAACAACCCTAATATAGAGTATATCTCATGTGCAAGTGAAGCAGTAGCATGTTCCATAGCATCTGGATTAAAGATGTCTGGTAAAAGCCCTATAGTTATAGTACAATCTTCTGGTGTTACAAACATGGGAAGCTGCATCACAAGTCTTTTAAAACCTTATGATATAACATTTCCTATCCTTACAAGTTGGAGAACATATAGCAATGGCGATAGCGAGATACAGCATCAGCATCTTGCAACTGAACTTCCAAAGCTAATAGATGCTTATGGATATGAAAATGTTATCTTAGATGCAACTGACATGAATAATGCAATCTCACAAATAAATAGATGCGATAATGAAAATACTATATGCATTATTAAAAAAGACTCTTTTACTAAAATAGAACTAGACCCTGAGCATGAATTAGACTTGTCAATGTACACTCCTAGAAGTGAGTATTTAAAATTACTCAATGATAAGTTTAAAAACACAAATACACTTTTCATAGGCACAACTGGAAATACTGCAAGAGAGATGTATAGCTTCATGAAGGAGACAAATAACTTCTATATGGCTGGAAATATGGGTGGAGCTTTGAGTTTAGGTCTTGGCGCGGCTATGGGTGGTAAAAAAGTTATAGTTTGCGGTGGCGATGCTGAGTTTGTTATGCATATGGGTGGACTGACAACCGCAGGGAGATATAAAGATTTAGACTTAACTTATATTTTATTTGATAATGAATCAAACAAAAGTACAGGTGGACAAAACACTTATCAAAAACATGTCGATTATATATCGATAGCTAAAGCTTCAGGATTAGAGATACTAGAGAGTACAGATGCACTATCTGATGACAAAGGTGTGAAATTTCTATACCTCAAGTGTGGCATAGATGCTCAAACACCAAGACCACCATTGGATGTAGTAAAAGTGAGTAAATTCTTATGAATCAAAAATTTTCATATCATATGCCAACAAAAATAGTATATGCAAATAATGAACTAGAAAATATTGCTAAGTATATAAATGGAAGAAAAACTATACTTATAACATCACAAGGTTTTTTAAATAGAGGTTTTGTAGATAAAATAAATACTTTAACAAACTCTATCGTTGATATTGTTACTAATGTTAAATCACATCCAGAGTTTAAAGACTTAGAAAAAACATACAATCAAATTCACAAAAAAGAGTTTGAGTTAATAGTTGCTATGGGTGGGGGAAGTGTACTAGATACTGCAAAGTACTTTAGTGTTTATAATGTCACCAAAGAAGCTAAATTTGTAACAAATATAATCAAGGCTGAAACTCCTAAGAAAAACTACAAAATCATACCTATTATTTCCATCCCCACAACAGCCGGAACAGGAAGTGAGATAACTCCTTGGGCTACCATCTGGGATATGAATGAAAAGAAAAAATATTCTCTGCATCTAAGTGATTTATTTAGTGAAGTGGCTATTTATGACCCAACTTTAACTCTAAGTGTTCCAAAACATATTACTATACAAACTGGGCTTGATACTCTATCTCATGCACTAGAATCAATTTGGAACAAAAATGCAAACCCAATTACAATAACATATGCAGTAAAATCAGCAAAACTAATTATGCAAAACTTACTACTACTTTGTCAAAACTTAGATAATTTAAAATATAGAGACAACATTATGAAAGCTTGTATGTACGCAGGACTTGCTTTTTCAAATACACAAACGGCAATCGCTCACGCTATGAGCTATTATATTACCGCTTATAAAGGTATCGACCATGGCATAGCCTGTAGCTTTACTCTGCCGATGCTCATAGATAATGTTGTAGGAAAATATGATTTTATAGACGACGCTTTAATGGAAATATTTGGAGAACTCTCTTCTAATAAATTAAGAGAATTATTAAAAAAACTAGATATTTCAACTGAGTTTAGTGATTATGGCATCACGGCTAAAGAATTTAAAGAGTTGAAAAGTTCTTTACAAAACAATCAAAGAGCTGGGAATAGTTTGGTTTTAGTATGAAAAAAAAAATAATTTTAATATATAGTTATACACCGTCAAAATTAGAAGAGCTATTAAGGTTTGCTGAAAATATGCAAAATGATTTTAATTTTTTAGTGATTGTATCTGATGAAAGATATTTAAATATTGTTTCAAAGTATAGTTTTGAATATATCTGTTTACATTGCAAGGGTAACAGTAAAAGTTTTAAGCTTTCTTTTTCAAGAGAGCTTATGAGAAATTCAATTTCGTCAAAAATATTAAACTACATAAAGCAGTATTCAATTGGACAAATTATTTGGAAAAGTCTTTTTTATAATGATTACCAATTTTATTATAAAAAATGTAAAAATATATTTACTGATTATAATGTGAAATTATTAATTACAATACATGACAATACGATGTTTTCAATTAATAATGCTTTAGTAAAACTAGCAAAAGATTCAAATATTACAATACTACTGCCATATATAATGTATGTTAATCCAGAATCTACTTTTTTAACAAAAAATGGAAATGAAAGATATACTATGACAAATAAATCATCTTTATTTGAAAAAATAGTCTTTAAAAAACATATAGATAAAACATATAAAAATTATTATTCATTACCTGCATTTGGTTTAGCAGCACTTGAACAATTTGGAACTCTCTCAGAAATGCCTTGGTTAGATGGTGGAGGGAATAGTGATATAGTCGCTGTATCCAATAAAATTGGATACAACCTTCATAAAATAATGGGAATTGATGAAAAAAAACTTAAACTTATAGGGGATGTTTCTTTAGATAAATTATTTTACAACTTTAATAAAAAAGTTGATATTAACAATTTTATTTATAAAAAATATAACTTAGACAGAAGTAAAAAACTTATGTTAGTTGGTTTGTCTCATTGGTGGGAACATAATATGGCAGATAAGGCCACACATTTTGATATAGTTAATCATACTCTAGAGTCTACATTGATATTTAAAAAGGACTATAATATTTTGGTTGTACTACACCCATCCATGGAAAAAAGAAACTATACTTTTTTGGAATCTAAGTATAAAATTCAGATAATCAATGACTCAACAAGTGATATATTACCTGCTGTAGATTTATATGTAACGAATTATTCATCTACAGTCATCTGGTCTATTTTATGTAATATAAAAACTTTGGTTGTAGGCTATCATAAGAATTTTACAATTTACGATCACTTTAAAAGTATTGAAATAGTTAAAAATAAAAACGAGTTGTTAAAATCATTAGAACGACTAATAAACAAAGAAGTTGATTTTAGCAGTGACCATCTTTTATTGTCTAAAAAAGAATTGTTTAATGGCAATATTATCAATAATTATAAAAATTTAATTATTGAATTAATAGAAAAAAGATAGGATTTGAGATGACTGACTTAATTTTAAAATATAATGATAGTATTGAATATGCTTTGCAAAAGCTACAAAAAAATAAAAAAAGATTTCTTATTTGTATTAATGACAACGATGCTGTAGTTGGAGTTATAACAGATGGAGATATTAGAAGAGCTTTTTTAAATCAGTTGACTATAAAAGATGATTTAAGCAATGTATATCAAGAAAACTTTGAGTATTTATATGTTGATTCTAAATTTGATTATATTTGTGAATTATTTAAATCCGAAAAGATTGATTTCTTACCTGTAGTTAATAAAGACATGAAATTAATTAATATTATAACTAAAAAACAATTTCATGTTATGCTTTTAGAAAATATAAAATTTGATTTAACTTCTAATTTTTCTAAATTTAATAATCATACTTTAGAACATGCGATATTTAATCGCCCTTGGGGCTTTTATAAAAGTACTATTTTAACTACTCATGCTCAATCTAAAATAATCACAATATTTCCAAAAAGTGAATTAAGCCTTCAAGAACATAAAAAAAGAGAAGAACATTGGATTATTATAAAAGGTAATGGTAGTGCAATTTTAGGAGAATCTTTAATGGATATTTACCCTGGTAAGTATATTTATATACCTAAAGGTTGCAAACACCAGATTATTAATAATAGTGATGACAATATTTTATTTTGTGAAGTGCAATTAGGTGACTATTTTGGTGAAGATGATATAATTCGCTATGCAGACAAGTATGGTAGAATTGAGTAAGCAAAGGGTGAAAAATGGAATTTAAATTTGATTACATGAGACCAAAAGTAATTGCAGAGATAGGTTGCAATCACATGGGAGATATGAATATTGCAAAAGAGTTGATAGAATTAGCAGTTAGTTCTGGTGCAGGATATGTTAAGTTTCAAAAAAGAAATAATCTAGAACTTTTAACTAAAGAACAATATAACACATCTCATCCAGTTCCTGAAAATTCATATGGAGATACTTATGGAGCACATAGAGAATACTTAGAATTCAATGTGGAACAACATAAGGAATTAAAAAAACATTGTGATAGTAAAGGTATCGTTTATAGTACATCTGTATGGGATTTTACAAGCGCAAAAGAGATGATTTCTTTCAACCCAGAATTTTTAAAAGTACCATCAGCTTGTAATAATAACTTTGAGATGCTTCGAGTGCTTAGAGATGAATTTAAAGGTCAAGTTCAATTGTCTATTGGTATGACAAGTAAAAATGAGGTTGAAGAGATAGTTAAGTTTTTTGAAGAAACAAATCAAGCTAAAACAAGACTCTTACTATATTCATGTACATCTGGATATCCTGTTCCAGCAAAAGATGTAGCACTATTAGAAATAAATTGGCTTTATGCCAACTATGGCTCAAGAGTAAACGAAATAGGATTTTCAGGGCACCATTTAGGCGTAGCAATTGATATAGCAGCATTTACCTTGGGTGCGAGATGGATAGAGAGGCACTTTACAAAAGACAGAACATGGAAAGGTACGGATCATGCAGCATCATTAGAACCTCAAGGTTTACAAAAATTAGTAAGAGATTTAAATGCAACCTATGAAGCTTTACATTTTAAAAACAGTGAAATACTTCCAATAGAACAAGCTCAGAGAGATAAACTAAAAAATAGAAAATAAGGAAGTAACTTGATTTTAAATAATTTTGATACAGACAAAATGTTTGATTATGAAAATGGATATTATACAACGGCAACAGAAGCAAGGTTTGGTAAGTTTATTGCACATTATGAATTGTATAAAAAAATAGTTAATTTACCTGGTGTCGTTGTAGAATGTGGTCTTTTTAAAGGAAATTCATTTTTTAGACTAGCACATTTTAGAAATTTATTAGAATCAAGATATTCCAGAAAGCTAATAGGTTTTGATATTTTTGGTAGTTTCCCGAAGACAGATTTTGAAGAAGATAAAAAATATCTTGAAGCATTTACAAATTCTGCTGGAAATAATAGCATAGAAATTAAAGAAATAACTAAAATCATGGAATATAAAAAAGTGGATAATTATGAATTTATCAAAGGTGATATAAATAAAACTATTCCAAAATATTGTAAAGACAATGAACATTTAAAAATTGCATTATTGCACATAGATACTGATGTGTATGAACCAGCAGTCACAATTTTAGAAAATATGTATGAAAGAGTTGTAAAGGGTGGAATTATAATGTTTGATGATTATGGAACTTTTCCTGGAGAGACTAAAGCGGTTGATGAGTTTTTTAAAGATAAAGATGAAATAATACAAAAATTACCTATATCACATATCCCTTCTTATATAATTAAAAAGTGAGTATCTTTATATGAATATAGCATTTATACCTGTAAGATGTGGAAGTAAATCGATACCATTTAAAAATATAAAAGAGTTTTGTGGGAAGCCTTTAGTTTATTGGGCTATTGAAGCTTTACAAAATTCTTTAAATATAGATAAAATCTTTGTGGCTACAGATTGTAATGAAATAAAATCAATAGTAGATAATTTTGGATTTAATAAAGTTAAACTATATGATAGAGATAAAAAAAACGCAAGTGATACAGCTAGTACAGAATCTGTAGTTCTTGAATTTATAGAAAAAAATTATTTTGATGACAATGACATCTTTTTTTTGGTGCAAGCCACATCACCATTAACTCAGACTAAAGATTTTGATAATGCTTTAGAAAAATTAAAATACGAAAATGCTGATTCTCTTTTAACATGCGTAAGAACTAAAAGATTTTATTGGAACGAGAATGGAACATCTTTAAATTATGATTACAATAATCGTCCAAGAAGACAAGACTTTGATGGGATGCTTATGGAAAATGGTGCATTTTATATAAATACTATTGCAAATATTAAAAAATACAACAATCGTTTAAGTGGTAAAATAGCCATATATGTGATGGAAGAGTTTACATCTGTTGAAATAGATGAGGAAAACGATTGGATTATAGCTGAAAAAATAATGCACAAAGATATACTTTCTAAAAGGGATAAACCCAATATTAAACTTTTTTTATCTGATGTAGATGGAACACTTACAGATGCAGGTATGTACTATGGTGAAAATGGAGAAGAATTTAAAAAATTTAATACTCACGATGGAAAGGGTTTTGAGCTTTTGAAAAAAGCAGGTATAAAAACTGGAATTATTACAAGTGAAAACACAAAAATAGTACAAAACCGTGCAAAAAAACTAAAAGTTGATTATCTATATCAAGGCTTAGAACATATGGGTAAGCTAGATATTGTAAAAGAAATATGTAAAAAAGAAAATATAACACTAGATGAAGTAGCCTATATAGGTGATGATATAAATTGTAAAGAACTATTAGAAAGTGTAGGAATAGCAGCATCTCCTAATAATAGTGTAGAAACTATAAAACAAATACCAAATATAATTAGATTAAAAACCAATGGTGGCAGTGGAGCTGTTAGAGAATTTATTGAATTTATTTTAAATAAATAAAGGATCTATTTAGTGAAACAAGTAAATGATACTATAAAAGTTTCAGTGGTAGTACCTATGTATAATCGTGGGCATTGTTTACCAAGATTATTAAAATCTATACATGACCAAACATATAAAATAGATGAAATTATTTTAGTAGATGATGCAAGTACAGATGATACAGTTGAGATAATTTCTAATCTCAATAATCCCCAAATAAAATTAATTACACTAAAAGAAAATGTTGGTGGAGGAGCTGCAAGAAATGTAGGTATTTCAAACTCAACAGGTGATTTTATAGCATTTTTAGATAGTGATGATATTTGGCATAGCAAAAAAATAGAAAAACAATTAGATATTATAAAATCTTTACCTAACAAAGATAATATTATTATTTTTACAAAATCTAGATATATGCCTGAGGAATACATTATTCCAAAGAACAATTATAATCATGATGTTAGTGCATTTGAAAATATGTTTTTTAATATGGGTATGATGCAAACAAGTGGATTATTAGTAGAAAAAAAACTTGCAAAAAGAGCGAAATTTAGCAGGATTAGTGTTCATCAAGATTATGACTTTATTGTAAAATGTGAAAAAGCGGGTGCTTTATTCTACTCTGTAAATGAACCTTTATATGATTTTATAGCTGATCAATTTGATAGTAGAGTTACAAGCTATTTTCTAGCAAAAAAATCATTATGGTGGGTTATGACCAATAGTGATTCATTTAATGAAAAAATGATTAAACATTATATAAAAAAATACAATATATTTGAAAGATTATTAATACAAGAAAGTATACCCACTGGACTAATTTTTATATTTAGATTTATATATACATATTTTAATAAGCTAAATAAAGAGGAGTATAGTGATATTTTTAATAGCATTTTAGCGGTTTACTACAAAAACAGATTGAAAAAGAAATTAAACAAATATAACAATTCTATTTTAGTTATTTATGGCTCACGCACAGGCCTTAAAATGGCTATCCCATTTATAAAAAAGTTAAAAAACAAGGTAAACTTTATTGTCGATAAGAATACTGTTCATCAAGGCTCAGTTATTTTAGGAAATACAGTTTTATCAAATGAAGAACTAAAGTATAATCTAATCTCCAACAAAAGTTACTTACAAATAATATTTCTGACTACAGCATTAAATGAAAATACTTTTAAATCTATGAAATATGATATCGATAAAGATTTTGCAAGCTATTCCTATAAACTAATTAACCTACATAGAATTTAAGTATTACAAATTAAATTTACTTTCTGCATAAATAGATTTCTCCTGAAGCCAATGTAATACCCATATTTAATATTTCATCTTCACTCAAAAAGTCTTTTGGAAAAATAACTTCCACATTCCAACCACACTCTTCCAACCTTTCTTTGTAATCTATACCATAGTTTCGGATATGATCTGGATGACCATAGTGTTTCATCCTATCTTCAGTAGTTGTAATTGAAGAATCCTCTTCTGTAATGTTATCTGTGACTATTGGAACATTTAAAATAGCCCATCCATCAGCTTTTAAGATGCGATGCAATTCTCTCATAGCTTTTCTATCATCAAGGATATGTTCTAAAACATGGCTACAGTAAACATAGTCGAAACTATTATCTTCATATGTTATATTTGTAATATCCATATTAACCATGACCTTTTTATTGTATAAATCAACGGACAAATAATTTTCTTTCAAATATTTCTGGAAAATATTTTGAAAAATAGGCTCTGGTGCAACATGAAACATTTTTTTCTTTGAAGTTTGGAAAAAATTTGTATTTTTTTTAATATAAAGCCAAGTTAAGCGATCTCTTTCAAGTGAACCACAATTATCACACTTTGCATCTTCTCTTAACTTATATCCAAAAGAGCTAAAGGTTTTTGAATATTTTTCGCATATTGGACAATATCTATCTTTATCTTTTCCACCTTTTAAAGCAACTACAAAAAAACTTTGGGCTTCTAAAGACCATCCTCTATGCATAGCATCTAATTTAGGTGCGAGTTTTTGAGAAAGAAACCAAAAAGGTTTTAATATAGAGGTCATTATCCTTTTTTTTAGAGGACTACCTTTTGTTAATCGTAGAGAAAAATAATTCATTTTTAAAAACCACATTGTAAAAAAACCACTTGTAGGCTGTACTTTTATATTTTGAAATCCTGCTTTTTCAAGCAAATATTTAAGCCCATAAGGGGTGTATCTAAAATAGTCATGAGGTAATTCATGTATCCACCACTGAAAAGGTATATGTAAAATCATTGCACTGCCTGGTTTGAGTAAACGAAAAGATTCATTTAAAAATGTTTGTGGCTCATTTAAATGTTCAAGAACATTCAAAGCAACAATAGTATCCGCACATTCATCTTCTAAATCAATTTTAGTATTCAAATCAGACTCAATGTCAACTGTTGTATTATGGATCGAATTACTCCAATCAACACCGATATATTTATCAACATAATTGAGAAAAAACTCTTTATAAGGAGCATCTGCACAACCCATATCTAACATAACTCCTTTATAATAAGAAGAGTACTCTTGAAGATATTTGTCAGCTTGGTCATATAAAAGCCAATTATGTGCTTGTCTATTTTTATGGTTTGTACTTGGCTTAGGCATCTGTTTCCTTTAATTGTTATTTTCATATTCAGTAATGTAATGTTGAGAAAAACTATCCAGTTCTTCCCTTGTTCTTGACCAAGTCATATTTTCCTTTGTCACTCTAGCTGGTATACCTACGGCAATTACTTTTTTGGGTATTTCTTTTGTAACCATACTATTTGCACCAATAATTGACCCATCTCCTATTTTTGCATTTGGTAATAAACAAGATTGCCTACCAAGCCAAACATGATCTCCCAGAATAACCGATTTATAAATATTATTAATTATAACTTTATTAGAGATATCAACTATTCCATGCTGATCTGATGATTGAATCAAAATATCACTTGAAAACATACAGTCATTTCCACAAATAAACTCAGAATTATCACAAATAACTTTAATCCCATTAGATGTTGTATTTTTACCAATAACCACTTTACTATTCTTCCATAACATAAAATTATAGTTGCCTTTGCTATTTTCTTCAAAAACAACTGTTACATTATCTTCACCAACTGATAGATTTATATTTCCTGCTATACTTTTTATAAAAATATTACAATTATTGATAATATCTTTACTTCCTATATTAAGTATTCTTAATTTTAACTTTCCTTGAAAAATAGCCAATAGTGCTTGTTTGCTTATTTTTAAGACACATGAATTATTAAATTCATTTACAACACTTATTTGTTTTGGTATCTCATTAAAAAAATATGTTTCTATCGAGTCTTTTTCAGAAAAAAGATTTTTAAAATTAAAAAATTTTTTGTAGTAATCACATATATTTTTTAATTGTAAATTATTTCCAGATTCTTCATTCTTGTTTTTCTTCCATAAAGCAATATCTTGTGTCCCTTCAATTAAGGTAACCTTGGCGTAAAAGTTATTTTCTTGTTCTACTACGCGAGAAGTATAGCCATTTAATAATCCCATTATTTTAAACCAAATATCATCACCTTGGGGAGCTAGTTTCATAAAAAGTTCTTCTTTTACAATATCTTTATAAAAACAATTAGGAGGATATAAGACTCCCCCTAATCCAGTAGGAAAAATATCATATCCAGGTATAAAATCTTGTGTAAAAGATTCCCATTGGTTATACGAAATAGGCATCTTATTTTCATCAAATTTCATTTTATGTCCCCTTAAACAGTGAATAGTTTTAGGGTATTTATCATATGACGCAACTAACTTTTCTATAACATCTTTTTTATAATACGCGTCATCATCAAAAGTAATGATTATATCATTTGGATATTTTTTTAATGTAGGTATAAGCTTTTTATATGATTTAATATCTTTACAAAAACTTATTTCTATACCTAATTTCTTCATATCCTGTAACGAACTAGGAATATTATCTAAATTAAATTCATCTTCTGCAAGCCATAGAATGATTGTATCTGCTTTTTTTGTTTGATTTAAAATAGTTTTAATTGTTAGATGAACAGTAAAAATTCTCGTCCCATAAGTTGTTAGAGATGCAATTATTTTCTTTGACATGTGACACTCCTAATATTTAACTTGAAATTTTATATTTATAATCTATTGGTAAGATAAATCTTAGAGAATTTATTTTGTATTCATTAATTAATATTTCAGATATAAGCTCGAATCTACCAAGTAAACTGATAATAATTTTATTTTCATATTGATTTAATATTGTGGGTGATTTTATTTCAATTCCATTTTTGCTTGTGTTTTGTTTTGTTAGGTCTTGGTCAACTATAAAAAGTATACTATTTGGGAGTTTTTCAAGAATATAATCACTTGTTGTTCCAGCTCCATATAAAATATATTTTTCTTTAGATTTAGATAATTTCTCTAATGTTATATCTAAACTTTTATGACAATATTTACCATATAACCTTTGCATAGACATCGTAGCTCTAATTAAAACCTTTTTTTGTTCTTCTAAATTATCTTTATTTATTTCTTTTAATAGTTTAAATTGATTAGTACACATATATGATAAATCATATTGTGTAGGTTTAGTAGTATCTCCTTCTAATCTTTTCATATACGCTTCACCCGAATTATGACGAGCTATAACTCTTCTGTAATAATGAGTAGAAGATACTCTTACAAAAGAACCTTCTGATATAATTTGAGATAAAATTAAACTATCCATACCCGCAACTGCTTTTGAAGAATAATACTTTCTAAATATTTGTGTCTTTATTAATCCAAAAAAAGTAAATATAAAATCTCTATTTTCGATAAAAGAAAGCACTCTTTGAGAAGAACTTTTAGATATTAATTTTTCTGAACACTCATCTAATAAATTTTCTTCTAGTATTTTTCCATCATCATTGATACTGAAATAAGGTGCATATGATAAAACTGCATGAGAATTATTTTCTAATGACTCTTTAAGAGTAAAAACATAATTCTCAGATATAAAATCATGTGCACCCACATGCATTACGTATTTAGTGCGAGTTTTTGAAAGTAGAAATTCCAAATTTTTCATTACACCAATATTCTTTTTTTGTTCAAAAAATATTACATTTGAATGTTGTGTAGCTAATTCTCTACATATTTCTTGTGTTCCGTCAGTAGAATTATTGTCAGAAATAAGCACATACTCAGCTTGAGATACTGCAGATAAAATTGCTTTTTCTATAAATCTTGCTTCATTATAACAAGGAATTAAAATTGTTACATCTTTCATTTTAAAATTCCATGCATAAACTCTGTAGATATTTTACCTGGATTATGTACCCAATAAACAAATTTTGTTTCATAACACTCTTTGCATATTGCTGATTGATTTCTACGATTTAATTTATTTATGTCAAAGGAACAAGCTTCACCAACTAAGTAATCTTTTGAACTTTTTGGAGCCCCACAACAGTGAATTACATTACAATTTTCATCAATATTCATATGTTTAAATTGTGGACAAGAATAGTCTTGAGGCATTTTATCAAGTAAATCATCTACATAAAATAGTAATAATTCCTTTCCTGCTTTATTCATATCTTTAATTGGTAGGGAATTTTTTAAATAATTAGTTCCCATATCAAAATCATTAAAAAATGCAAAACTTGAAAATATTTTAATATTTTTATTTTTAAAATAAGCTTGTGCAACTCTGATTTCTGAAATATTAAATTGATAGAGATGATAAGCAACTTGCATTTTTTCTACAGGAATTATTTTACTTAATTTACTGATATTTTCTAAAATTTTCTCAAAATTAAATCCATGTATCCTAGAATAAGAATTTTGAGAGAATCCTGGCATTGAGATTGTTAAATTTTGTAAACTATTAAAACTATGGCTGTCAATATTTTTTGGCATAACTGACAAATTGCTACTTAAGGAAAATTTTATATTTGAATCAGATAAAAAAGTTACTATTTCATTAAAATGAGGATGTAAAAAAGGTTCACCCCAATTATAAAGATAAAAATTTGTATCCATATTCGCTATATTTCTATCATATAAACTCTTTATTGTTTCTTTGAATTTTTTAACATATACAAAAGTGCCTGTTTGAGTACCATTTCCAGTAACACAATAAGTGCATTTAGCATTACATTTGCCTACTATTTCAAAAAAGATATTTTTTAGGGGGATGGTTAATTCTTTCATTTTAAGCCTTTATTCTTTTTAAATACCCATCAGGTGCAACGGTTATCAAAATCTTGTTTTCAATATCTTTATCAATCACAAAATCATCACACTCTTTTAAATACTCCCACACTGCTGTTTTAGGATTGTTACCTATATCCCATGGTCTATCATTAGAAAACTCTGTGGGTAAATCTTCAACTAGAGTATCAAGCACACAGCAATAGCTTCCTATGCTTACCAAATGTGCATAAGCTTTTAGCTCGGCTAACACATGGTCATGTGTATGGTTACTATCTAAAATAACCATTATTTTTTTACCTTGTATTGCAAACTCTTTTACTCTTGCTATCATCTCTTCATCTATACTTGAGCCTTGAAACATTGTGATTTTCTTACTCATAGGGTGAGCTTCTATCGCTTTACGATTATGTTCTCGTATATCTATATCAATACCTAAGACTTGTCCTTTTTCTATCTCACCACATGCTTCGAGTAATGTAAGCATAGAAGCACTAAAGATAAGCGAACCACCATGAGCGATGCCTGTTTCTATTATCATATCTGGTTTTATATCCCAAATAATTTCTTGCAAAGCCATTATATCTTGTGGAGTTTGTATTATTGGTCTTCCTAGCCAAGAAAAATTGTAAACATATTGCTTAAGCATACTTTTTTTTAGCCATTCATTAGCTAATTTTTTTAATTCTTTATCATTTCCATTATTAGTTATTCTATCTTCTCTTTCTTTTTCAAATTGTTTTATCTGATCCATTTTTTATCCCTTAATAATTGTATTTTTTAATCCATCAACAAAACTATGTTTAAACTCAATCGAAAAATCATTTTTAATTTTACTATTTGATAAATTTGAATACATAGGTTTTATTGTTTCATTTGTAATAATATTCAAGTCTAAAATCTTTGAAATATCATCTATTGAATAACTTTTACCATAACACAAGTTGTAAACATCTGTTCTTTTGATATTTAACATAATGTGTATAATACTCTGCACAACATCATCTATATGTATATAATCTTTTTTTGAGTATCTATTTTGCTCTACTGATAAATTAGATAAAGATTCTTTTTTATATCTCACTATCTTTTTTATAAAAGTGGAATCGTCTAAGGTATTAAATTTACCATATACATTTGATAGTCTTAAAATACCTATTTTATAATCCAAATTTTTTGAATAGTTAAATAATAAACTTTCAGCTAACTTTTTACTTCCATCATATATATAATCTAAATTTAAATTATTATAACAACTGTATGAATTTTCATCAAAAACTGTATTATAGTTATCTGAAAATCCATAAACACGACTCGAGCTAATATAGATATAACTATCTTTTATTTTTGCTTTTTCTAAAATATAACTATTTAAGCTTAAATTTGATTCTACAGTCTCAAGTAATTGTTGCCTAAAATCTCCACTATTACCTGAAGCATTAATTAAATAATCAAATTCTTCTTTTTCTATAACATCAATATTTTTTCTCTTTATAGGAAGAATATTGATGTCTAAGCTCTCTAAGAAAGTTAATATACCTGAGCCAATATATCCAATTCCTATGACTCCCACTTTCTTATTGTTTAATTTTAAAAAATCCATTTGTATCCTATGGTTATAAATAAATATATCATTCTACTAATATATTACGTTTCACTCTAGCTAATTGGAGAGTGCAACTTTTTGTCTCTATGCAACAATAGTTTTGGACTAACATTTTCACATAAAACAATGTTTTCATTATTTAAAATACTTTTATCCTTTAAAGCAATCATATTAAATCCATGACTTGGACCATCTATTATGGTTGATTTTACGGGGATTAATTCAATTTTCTTATTTTTCATAGGATAGTTAGATTGAAAATCTCTAATTGAGTATAAAGAATATCCATTGTCTATCAAATAGCTACAAATTTCAGACTTTTCAAGCCCATTTGACCAATCTGAATAACTACTATGAATCTCATAGATAATAATTGGTGCCAAATTTTTATCAAGACTTAAATAATCACTAGCTCCTTTTAAAACATTCAACTCACCACCTTCTAAATCAAGCATTATTAAATCAACTGTAGCAACATTTTGATCTTTGCAGTAGTTATTTATAGAAACAGCATCAAACCCGGTTTCACTATCGGAATTCAGCTCTTGAGAAGAAGCATGTGAATCATCTCCGACAAATACTAATTTTTTATTCTCATACCAAAGACCTTTATTGTTAAAAACAACATTATCTAATTTATTTAACTTACAATTTTCTTTTAGTAAATTGAAAGAATCTGTATTTGGTTCGAAAGTATGACATTTTCCATTTTTTTCCAATAATTCTTTTGCTATATAAACTACATGGTCTCCAATATAAGCACCACCTACAAAAACATTTTTCGAAGTTTTACTCAACATTTTTAAAAGTTTTGTTGTTTGAGGCTCCCAAAAATGATCAGGACATTTTTCATGTCTTAAAATAAAATCTCTCATAATTTTTGATTTATATGTATATTTAAATTGGATTTCGTCTTGTACCTTTGAGATAAATACTTCATTTGAATTCAAAAAAAGATCATCAACAATAGGACCTGTTATTTCTTCTCTAATGTTATACCCATTATCTGATTGAAATTCTTTTTCGTATTCAACAAGTATGCCAATTAGCTTCTCCCTTAACACTACATTAGTCCCTACATCATGTAAAAATTTGCTATTTATTTTTTTCATTTTTTTCCTTTTATATCTGTTTTAATTTTGGAACTGCAACCACAAACTTACAATCCCACTCTTTTACATATTTTAGTTGTTCAATAACTTCATCTTTGATATTCCAAGGAAGTATTAAAATATACTCTGGTTTTATCTCACTTATCTTTTCTTCACTTACTATTGGTATATGGCTTGCAGGAAGATACTTACCTTGTTTATGTGGTGATTTATCTACTACAAATTCTATGAGGTCATTTTTTACACCTGAGTAGTTCAAAAGTGTATTTCCTTTTGCGGCTGCACCGTAAGCTACTACTTTTTTATTTTCTTTTTTAGCATTTAACAAAAAGTTTAGTAAGTCATACTTTACTTTGTTGGCTTTCTCTTGAAAACCTTTGTAAATTTCTTCATTAAATAATCCAAAGACTTTTTCTTCATCTAACATACTTTCTACATTTGAGCCTATATCGATGTTTTTGTTTTCTTCATGTGTTGCATATATTCTTAAGCTTCCACCATGAGTAGAGAGTTTTTCTACATCATAAAGCTTTAGTCCATTGTGCTTAAATATTTTTTGAACTGTATAAAAAGAGAGATATGTGAAATGCTCATGGTATATAGTGTCAAACTGATTTTCTTTTATGATGTTGAGTAAATGTGGAAACTCCATAGTAACAGTTCCACTTTCCTTTAACGCTATTTTTAAACCATCTACAAAGTCGTTTATATCAGGAACATGAGCTAAAACATTATTTCCTAGTATCAAGTCTGATTTTTCTAAAGTGTGTGCAAATTCACTTCCAAAAAACTCTTCCAAAACTTCTATACCCTTTTCTTTTGCTACTTTTGCTGTGCTTGCAGTTGGCTCGATCCCTAAACAAGGGATATTTTTTTCTTTGAAGTATTGTAGTAAATAACCATCGTTAGATGCTATTTCAGTTACTAATGAATTTTCAGTTAAAGATAGTTTGTGTGTTATATTTTCCACATACTCTTTTGCATGTTTGAGCCAACTTGTAGAATAAGAACTAAAGTAAGCATAATCTTTATCAAAAATATCATCTGATTTTTTATACTCATCTATTTGTACGAGCTTACAGTTTTGACATACATATGTTTTAAGTGGGTAAAATATCTCAGGTTCATCAAGCTGTTTTTTAGTTAAAAAAGAATTTGAAGCTGGAGCATTTGTTAAGTCAACAAATACATCCGTAAGCTCTGTTTTACAAAATCTACAATTCATTTATCTCTATTCCATTAAAGTCACTATCTAAAAACTTATGTTTCTCATCTCTTTTTGAAAGATTTGTTATTTTCATAGGCAATTTAAGTTTTAAAATTGGATCTTTTATATTTAATGCACCTTCATTTAAAGGTTCATATATACTGCTATGAAAGTATAGCAACTCTGTATCATCATTAAGTGTTTGAAAACCATGAGCAAAACCTTTAGGGATATACATCATTTTTTGGTTCTCTTGTGTTAGTTCTATAGAAAAAGATTTCAAGAAAGTAGGTGAATTTTTTCGTATATCTACCACCATATCTAAAATACCCCCTCTTATACACTTAACCATTTTAATCTCAGCATGTGGTTCATACTGAAAATGTAAACCTCTTACAGTTCCTTTATCTTTTGTGAAAGAATGATTTATCTGCTTAATACTTTTTCCAAAAATATCATGCATCTCATTTTCACAATAGATTCTAGAAAAAACACCTCTTTCATCCTTAAAAAAATTTGGTTCTACGATGTACAAGTTTTTAAAGTTTGTTTGGGTTATGTTTAGTTTATTATTCATTTTAGTTTTTCCATCATTTCAAATGAGTTTATATCCATCTTTGAAACGGCAAACCACTTCTTGCCTAGATCTTTTAAACTTGCTCCAAAGTGATAAACTTCTTTGTCATCTATGATTAGAAATCTATCATGAGATAAGTCAAACTTTTTAATCTCTATCTTTGGATATTGCGCGTTATGTTTATGTAAATCTAGTTGAAGTTGTTTAGTTATACTTTTTGTATATATAGTTGTGTTTACTTTTTCATCTCTTTTTGTAAACAATACTAAAGTGCTCTCGTCTATGTAGTTGTCTATGAGTTTTATAGATTTTTTAGCACTTTTGATAATATCGCTTAGAAAAATATATGCGTCGAATATTTGCCCATCGTAGAAGATATGGTTTTCCTGTGGTTCATAATCTTTGATCTTTGATTTTACAACTTGCATATCATTTTCAAGATGCATTAACCTTTGCTCTGTTATTTTATGAGTATTTATAGAGTAACCATTTGATATATACTCTTTTAAAACTGATGTCGCCCACTGACGAAATTTTGTAGCTTTTTTGCTATTTACTCTATAACCAACTGAGATTACAATGTCCAGATTATAAAAATTGACTTTTCTAGTTTTACCATCTTTTGCAACCTGTTCCAAAATGGAACAAGTTGAAGCTTGCACTAACTCTTCATCTTTATAGATATTTCCAATATGTTTTACAACAGCGGGTCTTTGTACACCAAATAAAGAAGCAATATCTTCAGCTATTAACCAAATAGTTTCACTATCTATAGAAACTTTTAGTTCTATTTCACCGTCTGAGTATTTAATTATTTCATTCATTTAATCCACTCTATCCTTTTAGCTTTTGCATCACAAATATAACTCTCTAAATCGCTTTGAGTTAATATATTTTTATTTTCTTCATAGTAAGATTTATACCATTTTACAGTTTTTAGAAATGTTGTTTCACTATCCCATACATCTTTCCATTTAAGTAAGGTATGAGCCTTTGAACAATCAAGCTTTAAAAGATTTGCTTCGTGTAGTTGATTTGGATTTGACTTTATCTCGTAATTTATTTTATCCCAATGTTTTTTTACATTTTTTACAACATCTTCAACTGTGATACTTTCTTCATCACTTGGTCCAAAGTTCCAGGCATCGCTAAACTCTACTTTTCCTTCAAGAAGCTTTTGACCTATTTGCAGATATCCACTCAGTGGTTCAAGTACATGTTGCCATGGTCTAGTTGCATGTGGGTTTCGTATTTCAACTTTTTTATCTTGCGAAACTGAAAACATAATATCACTCATTAGCCTATCTTTTGCCCAGTCTCCACCACCTATAACATTTCCAGCTCTACAAGATGCAAGGAGTGTATTGTGAGTTTTTTTGTACTCATTTGGATTGAAATAAGAGTTTCTGTATGAGTTTGCCAAAACATCAGCACAACCTTTACTTGAACTATATGGATCGTATCCACCCATTGGATCATTTTCTCTGTATCCCCATATCCACTCTTTGTTTTCATAGGCTTTATCACTTGTGATATTTACTATAGCTTTTACATCATGTTTTCTACAAGCTTCAAAAACTTTTAGAGTTCCTATGACATTGGTTTCATATGTTTTTATAGGGTTTTCATAAGAAGGTCTTACAAGGGCTTGTGCAGCTAGATGAAAAACGATGTCTGGTTTGTAAGTTTCAAAAGTTTGGTTTAACTTATCTAAATCTCCAATATCACCAATAACAGAAATGATATCTAGGTTTAACAAAGAGATATGATTTGGTTTAGTAGGTGCTTCAAGTGAATAACCTACTACATTTGCACCCATTACATTTAACCAATAAGCTAACCAAGAACCTTTAAAACCTGTATGTCCTGTTACAAGAACTATTTTGTTTTTATACATTCCACCAAATAAAGAGTGCATTACCATACTTTCCAAGGTGCTTTATTTTTATTCCAAAGCTCATTTAAATATATTTTATCTCTTAATGTATCCATACATTGCCAAAATCCGCTGTGTTTAAAAGCAGATAATTCTTTAGTTTTTGCTAATGTTTGTAAAGGATATTGTTCAAATATGGTCATATCTGATTCAATTAAATCAAATATTTCAGGTTCACATACCATAAAACCACCATTAATCCAATG
>Ga0265293_10003529_pt1 | contig 28932 bp, 28 predicted proteins | sample Munlanlewell138R_FD_192505 | JGI IMG/M metagenome (GOLD analysis project Ga0265293, IMG submission 192505) | Leachate microbial communities from a municipal landfill in Southern Ontario, Canada - Leachate well 138R | ecosystem: Engineered > Solid waste > Landfill > Unclassified | place: Canada... | reverse complement strand
TGCTTGGTATGGAAGAGAGCTTAAAAATCTGGAAAGAAACCCAAGACTTTGAAGCAATATTTGTTACAAAAGACAACTTAGTATATATAACTGAAGGTCTAAAGGAGTCTTTTACAAGCTTATCTGACCTCTATGAATTTATCATTATCCCCAATAATTAGTAATTGTTTGGTTTACAGTTTCAACCCATTTAGTTAGGTTGTCTCTTTTGTTGGCTATGGTTGAGATATCTTTTAAGATAAACTCAAAAGGAGTATTGTTTTTCTTACAAGCTTCAATAATCTTTTTAGTTTCCTCTATTACAGGTTTTTTATCAAAATTAGTTTGGGATACAAAGGCAGGATTGCTTTTTGCAGACAATACATAGTCTCTACCCATAGCCTCAGATGCAATATTTACATCAGCCCAAGGGGTTATGGATATTCTTCTTAAATTTGAGAATTCTTTTAGTATGTGAATCTTTCTATCTAATGGCTCACAGCAGCCATAATAGGTAAGCCCACACCTATCAAAGAGCCTTTTCATGTACTTAATATCAAAGTCATAGTGCATCTGTGGAGATACCGTTGAAAAGATTTGTGCCATTCCCCTGCCCCAAACATCCTTAGCTCCAATCTTTTCTTTATCCATATCCTTTATGGGTAATTCATAGGTGCAAGCTGGGGTGCAGTGTAGATAGTAAGGATCTGTTTCTAAGATATTTAGTTTTTCATAAAGGTCTAAGTGCTTTTCCTTGTAAGTGGTAAACTTATCTATTAGTTTATGTACAAACTCTGGTCTATCACTTAAATCCATAAGGCTGTTGGTCACTCCGTGAAATCTAGGTATTTCATCCCACATGGCAAAGTATGCCTGAACTCCACCTCTTTTCACTTCCATTATTCCGTCAAAGACTTCATGGGCTGCCTCAAGAGCCCTATTTGTAGCTTCTTCATCAATTTCTAAATAGGGGTCTTGTATCATTTCAAGAGCTTCTTCATCTGGTAAAATGTCATGATATTCATGGGCAGCTATGTAGGCGCCAGTTGTAGAAGATATAACATTTTCTTTTACATTAAGACCCATTCCCCTATCAATTACTCTGGTCTTAACCATGTAATAGGGGTGGACTGCATAGTCTCCTCCAAAATACTTAAACTGAAAAATATCTCTTCTAATAGCATTTTCTATTCCTCTGTATAGGGGGCTTTCACTTCTTATCCTTAACTCATCATCATAAGCCATCTCTCCCCAAGGAACTTCAAAAACCAAAACAGGAGGTCTTACCATCTTAAGACTGTTAAGCTGTCTGTATTGGTCTGGTGTTTGGATGTTTTTATCTGAAAAAGCATACTCAGCATATACTTTTGCTAATTCTCTTAACTCTTTTAATTCATTTTTCATATTATCTTCTTATCTTTTCTAAGATCCTTCTCATTTTTTCAATTTCTTCTTTTTTGCTTGCATAACTTGTTACAAAGCGAATTAAATATCCTTCTTCATTTTCTCCTAATAATTCAAAGGAGACATTTTCTAAGAAAACTTCATATTCCTTCTTATCGACCAAGTAGAACAGCTGATTAGTTGAGCTTGGATAAAAGGTGTAGTAACCAAATTCTTCCATTATATCTTTTAAAAGTTTTGCTGACTCTAAAGATTCTTTTGCCAATTCCATATAAAGACCATCTTTAAAGAGCTCATAAAACTCTAACCCAATAACAAAGCCCTTTGCATACATGCCCCCTTTATTCTTAATGTGGTATCTAAAATTTTCTTTAAAATCTTCATTGACTAAAACCATAGCCTCTCCTAAAAGGGCTCCATTTTTAGTGCCACCAATATAGAAGGCATCAAAGAGCTTGCATAAGTCAGACCATTTTATATCATTTAGACAACTTTCTAAGGCTACACCTAATCTAGCCCCATCCATATAGAAATAGAGGTCATACTTTATACATACCTTTTTAAGGGCCTTTAGTTCTTGTAGAGTATATACACTTCCTGTTTCTGTAGCATTGGAGATGTATAGGGCTTTAGGCTTTACCATATGTTCATCTGTATGGGCTTTACAGATAGCTTCCACTTGGTCAGGCAAAATTTTACCCTCTTGATTGTTACAGGTTAATATTTTGTGACCTGATCCCTCTATGGCTCCAGTTTCATGAACATAGATATGTCCTGTGTCTGCGGATATAACTGCGTGGTAGGGTTTTAAAACATGGCTTAACAAAATCATGTTAGCCCCAGTGCCATTCATTAAAAAGTGCACTTCTACTTTTTTATTCTCTAATAATTCCTTTATTTTCTCTTCTGCCTTTTTTGACCAAGAATCTAGTCCATAACCAAGATACACATTATCCTTGTGCTCTAGTAGTGCCTTTAACACTCTTTCATGACCTAAGGTGGAATAGTCATTTCTTAAATTAATCATTTCTTCCCTTCCCCCTTTAATATAGCCATTATAGCAAAGAAAAGAAAAAGAAACTCAAGCAAATTCAAAAGCTTTTTATCTCTTATGCTATAATCAAGGCATCTAGTAATTAAAGAAAGGACTACTCTTATGAAGGATATTAATATAGGACTTATAGGCTATAAATTTATGGGAAAAGCCCATTCCAATGCCTTTTCCATGTTACCTATGTTTTTTGATACTAAGGACAGAATTGTAAAAAAGGTTTTGTGTGGAACAAATGAAGAAGCTCTGGCTAAGGCTCTTGTTAAATTAGGATTTTTAGAATACCAAACTTCCTATTACGACCTAGTTAAAAGAGATGATATTGATGTCATTGACATAACAACCCCTTCTTTTCTTCATAAAGAACCTGCCCTTTTGGCTGCATATAATAAAAAGCATATCTTTTGTGAAAAGCCCTTGGCCCTAAATTACAAGGATGCAAAAGAAATGTACCAAGAGGCAGAAAAAGCTCAAGTTAAACACCAAGTAGGCTTTAATTATCGCTTTGCTCCTGCTGTGGCTTTAGCTAAAAAGATGATTAACCAAGGCAAACTTGGTAAAATATATCACTTTAGAGGGGCCTTTTTACAAGATTGGGTAATGGACCCAGATTTTCCAAAATCATGGAGGCTGGATAAAAAAGCTGCTGGCTCAGGAGCATTAGGTGATTTGGGAGCCCATGTTATTGATTTAGCCAGATATTTAGTAGGAGATATAGATTCTGTAACAGGTATGTGGGAAACTTTTATAACAAAAAGACCCTCTGCCCAAGATATGGAAGGCTTATCTGCTATGACTAAAAAAGAGAGTGTAAAACTTGAAGAGGTGGATGTGGACGATGCTGCCATCTTTATGTTTAGATTTAAAAATGGCTCTTTAGGCACCATTGAAACTACCCGTTTTGCTGGAGGACATAAGAACGATATGAATTTTGAAATAAATGGGGAAAAAGGCAGCCTTAAGTTTGAATTTGAAAACATGAATGAACTTCTATACTTCAATAAAGAAGACCCCCAAGAATATCAGGGTTTTAGAAGGATAAAGGCAACTGATCCCTTACACCCCTATGTTAGTGCTTGGTGGCCACCAGGCCATATAATTGGCTATGAAAACACCTTTGTTCATCAATTCTATGAGTTCTTCCAAAGCATTTCTTTGGATAAGCCTACAAATCCCAGCTTCTATGATGGTATGATGGCCAGCAAGGTCTTAGATGCAGTTGAATTATCTATAAAAGAAAATACTTGGATTAAGGTAGATGATGTAGAATAAGTCTACTTAATCTGGTATAGTGCCATATAAGCAAGAGGTTAACTTATGGTTATTGATATACATACACATATATTTCCAGATGAATTAGCGCCTAAGGCCAAAGAAACTCTGACAAGAAATATTAATTATGCTTTTTTACCCTATACTGATTTGACTAAAAAGGGTCTTTTAGAGGTTATGGACATCTGGGGTGTAGATATATCTGTAATCCAGACCATAATTACAAAGCCCAGCCAATTGGAAAAAACTAATCTGTGGGCTCATAGTGTAGCCTGTGATAGAGTGATCCCCTTTGGTGGAATCTTTCCCCACAGCCCCACCTACAAACAAGATATTGATTTTGTAGCCAGTCTAGGCTTAAAAGGTATTAAGTTTCATGCTGAATACCAAGACTTTTATGTAGATTCTCCCCAAATGTTAAAAATTTATGATTATGCCTTTAGCAAAGGTCTAATTATAATGCAACACGCTGGTGAAGATATAGGTATGCCTGGCCCATATAAATCCAATCCTCAAAGATTCGCTAGGGTAGTAGACCAAATGCAAGGGGGAGTTATGATATTAGGACATCTTGGAGGACATAGACAATGGGACCAAGTATATGAGCATCTTATGGGAAAGAATATCTATTTAGATACATCCATGGGTTTTTCCTATTATTCCCCTGAAATATTCTTAAAGATTGTAAATGCTCATGACAAGGATAAGATACTTTTTGGTTCTGACTCTCCTTGGTCCAATGGATTAGAAGAAATTAAAAAATTAAAAGAACTGATTAAAGATAAAGAAAGACAAGACCTCATACTATACAAAAATGGGGCAAAGATTTTAAACCTAAAATAAAAAAGAGGTGGAAAAATGGAAACAACAAAAATTGACTTTTCTTATGCCTTTAGTGAACCTCACAGACTTTGTGTCTGTCTGCCAAACTCCAGTCATAAGACTCTTTTTGATTGCAAAAAAGATGGCTTAACAATCCAATGGAGTGATGGCTCTGCTAAAACCAATCCCTTAGGGGCCTACAAAAGAATAAAACTGGATTGGAAGGTAGAAATAAAAGGATATTGTGACAAAGAGCCTATGGTTGGCACTAATTGGTCACGAATTGAGGGCTATATCCCTGCCTTGCATTATGAAATGGAATCAGAGGACAAGTTAGTAAGTGTAAGCCTAAAAGCAATTGCCACAGATCTAGGAGATGTAATAAAGATTCAAGGGAAAAACAAAGATAGTAAAAGTAGAAACCTTAAGATAAATGCCCTAGTAAGAGAAAATACCATAAACACTAAATGGTTTGACTTTGACTGTGATTATAGTGTGGTAAATCCTATCTTTGGTGATGCCTCTAACAGAATAGTCATTATGGATGCAGAAAAAACTACCACTATTCCTTTTTCTCGTGAGTCTGTTACCTATGATATAAGCTTGCAAAAAAATGAAGAAGTAGTTAAATATCTCATTAGACCCAATAAAAAATATAGTGAAGACCTAGAGGACTTGATGGCTATAGACTGGGAAGAAAAAATTCAAACTGGCCTTAAGGCTTGGACAGATCTAGTTAAAGATGCCAGTCAGTTTTCTTTACCTGACTATCAAATAGAAAATGCCTACAAGGCAGGCTTTTGTGACATCTTTGTCATGAGAGAAGAAATGGCAGACGGTAGAATGGCTGGTATGCCAGGCACTGAAATGTATAGGTCTGCCAATACTGGAGAGCCAGCCTTTCAAGCAATAACTTTAAGTAAGTATGGATATTTTGATGATGCAAAAGAAAATATTGAATTCATATCTCAATTCCAACTTGAAAATGGTTCATGGGAAGATGATCGTCAATGGGGCAAATATATGTGGTCTTCTTCTGCCTGGAAGAGCCAAGCTACAAAAGAATACTATATCAGGTCAAAAGACAAGGTCCTTTTAGAAGAAAACTTCAAAAGAATGTATAAAGCATCCTCTTGGTCTAAAGAACAAAGAGATAAGTCTAAGGAAAAATATGAGCCTTCTCACCCTAATTATGGTCTAATGCCAAGGGGCATGGGAGACTGTGGCCTTAAAGACGGAGATGACCTATTTGGTGTTTTTTATCCCCATAACTTTCTCCACTATATGGGACTTGCTGTTAATGCTTGGGCAGCTAAAGAATTAGGTTTTAAAGATAAGTATGAAGAATTGTTTTTAGATAGTGAAGAATACAAAAAAGACTTAATAAATTCTCTAGAGATTGGCCATATAAAAGATGAGGACAATATTTGGATTGGATCTTGTGCCCATAACAGGGCTGGTAGTAGATGGGGTGTTGCAGATGTTGCCTACCCTTCAAATGTTCTAGATCCTAACCATCCTTTAGTAAGTGGAACCATGAAAAAACTTCAGTCCAATATATCTCTAGGTGGCCTACCTAAAAATCTAGGCTGGATACCAGATGGTCTTTGGGTTGCAATTGCTCTAGACTCTATGGCCTATGTAAATATCTTAAGAGGTGATGCAGATATTCCAGCGGGCTTTTTAGTAGCAGCTCTAAACCACGGAACTCCACTTTTAACCTGGAGTGAAGAAAGAACTGAAGAAAAAGGATCAACTCGGATTACTGGAGATTTACAACATGCCTGGACTCCCATTTCCATAACCCAATTTGTTAGAGATATGTTGGTAGCAGACAGTGTCTTTAAAGATAACTTTATTCATCTAACCTGTGCAGTTCCTCGATACTTCTATAACAACCATCAAAAGATTAATGTTGAAAAAGCGGTTACTACAGATGGAAAACTATCTTTTAGCATTGAAAGAAGAGATAATACCATATTGTTTAAAGGAAGCCTTGAAGATTTCAATAAAGAAAAAGGCCTTAAATGGCATGTAAGGTTAGAAGAAATGGATAGTCCCCTTGTAATAAAATCTATTAAAGGTGGAAAAGCTTCTATTGATAAAGGCATAGTTACCCTAAGAGATTTACAAGATAAAGTAGAGATAGAGATAGAAATAGGATAGAACAATGACACCCTTTTGTTTGGGAAAAGAAAAACAGGAGCAAAAAAAATGAAGAAAACAAAAATAGATTTTTCATATGCCTTTAGTGAACCCCACAGACTTTGTGTTTGTCTACCAAACTCCAGTCACAAGACTCTTTTTGATAGCAAAAAAGATGGCTTAACAATCCAATGGAGTGATGGCTCTGCTAAAACCAATCCCTTAGGAGCCTACAAAAGAGTAAGGCTGGATTGGAAGGTAGAAATAAAGGGATATTGTGACAAAGAGCCTATGGTTGGCACTAATTGGTCACGAATTGAGGGCTATATCCCTGCCCTTTACTATGAAATGGAATCAGAGGACAAGTTGGTAAGTGTGAGTCTAAAAGGTATTGCTACAGATCTAGGGGATGTAATAAAGATTGAAGGAAAAAACAAAGATAATAAAAGTAGAAACCTTAAGATAAATGCCCTAGTAAGAGAAAATACCATAAACACTAAGTGGTTTGATTTTGACTGTGATTATAGTGTGGTAAATCCCATCTTCGGTGATGCTTCTAACAGAATAGTCATAATGGATGCAGAGAAAACAACCACTATTCCTTCCTCTCGTGAGTCTGTTACCTATGATATAAGCTTGCAAAAAAATGAAGAAGTAGTTAAATATCTCATAAGACCCAATAAAAAATATAGTGAAGACCTAGATGATTTGATGGCTGTTAACTGGGAAGAAAAAATTCAAGCTGGCCTTAAGGCTTGGACAGATTTAGTTGAAGATGCCAGTCAGTTTTCTTTACCTGACTATCAAATAGAAAATGCCTATAAGGCAGGCTTTTGCGACATGTTTGTTATGAGAGAAGAAATGGCAAATGGAAAAATGGCTGGTATGCCAGGAACTGAAATGTATAGGTCTGCCAATACTGTAGAAGCAACCCTGCATGCCATAACCATGAGTAAATTTGGCTATTTTGAAACTTCTAAAGAAAATATGGATTTTATAGCCCAATTCCAGTTAGAAAACGGTTCTTGGGAGGATGATCGCCAATGGGGTAAATATATGTGGTGTACATCTGGTTGGAAGAGCCTAGGAATAAAGGAGTATTATATAAGGTCTAAAGATAGAGATTTTTTAGAAGAAAACTTTAAAAGGATGTATAAGTCAGCCCTTTGGTCAAAAGAACAAAGAGAAAATACTAAGAAAAAACATGAACCCAGTCATCCTTTCTATGGACTAATGCCAAGAGGTATGGGAGATGGGGGCTTAAAAAATGGAGAGGATCTTTTTGGGGTCTTCTACCCCCACAACTTTATGCACTACAAAGGAATTGAAATAGCTTGTTGGGCAGCTTTGGAGTTAGGACTAGAAAAAGAATATACTGAACTGGAAGAAAATAGAAAAGATTTTAAACAATGTATCCTTGATTCCTTAAAGATAGGCCACATTAAAGAAGATGATAATATTTGGATTGGCTCCACTGCCCACAATACAACTGGTAGCAGATGGGGTGTAGCAGATGTGGTATATCCAACAAATATTTTAAGCCCTGATGACCCCTTGGCTGTAGGTACCATGAAAAAACTTCAGACCAATATATCTCTTGGCGGACTACCTAAAAACCTAGGTTGGATGCACCAAGGACTTTGGGTAGCAATAGCCCTAGACGCTATGGCATATGTAAATATACTAAGTGGTAAGGCAGATATTTCTGCTAATTACCTAGTAGCTGCCCTAAACCATGCAACCCCAGTATTTTCATGGTGTGAAGAAAGGTCAGAAGAAAAGGGCTCCCCTAGAATTTCAGGAGACCTACAACATGCTTGGACCTCTGTTTGTTCTGTACAGTTCATTAGGGACATGCTAATAGCAGATAGTGTTTTTGATGATGATTGTGTTCATATAACTCCAGCTGTTCCTAGATATTTTTATGGTAATAATGAGCTTATATCCGCTAAAAACGCTGTAACTGTAAATGGAAAATTATCTTTTGTCATTGAAAGAAAGGACAATTTACTTATCTTCAAAGGAGATTTTTCTGATTTTGATAAGAAAAAGCCTCTTAAGTGGCATGTAAGATTGGATGATTTAGATAAAACAATTAGGGTTAAAAGTGTAAAAGGTGCTGATGTAGATATATCAGATAGTCTAGTAGTATTTTCAAGTATTGATTCAAATGCTAAAAATGATGATGAAAACACAGCAGGACAAGTTGAGCTGGTATTAGAGATTATATAGAAAGCCTAGCAATGCCCTTAGTTACTCTGGTCTTTATATTTGCCTCTTCTAAGACAGCCACAAGTTGGCTAAAATCTATATCCATTGAAATATCCAAAGAATCTGTAGGTTTTTCTAGGCCAAGGGCCTGATACTTTTCTACTGGAATAGTGTTAAATATCTGTAGTTCAACTGCAGATATTTTTTTTAGGCCTTTTACGAAGTCTCTTATTTCCTCTATTTCTTCTTTTTGGTCATTGACCTCTTTTAATAAAGGAATGCTTAAAACTATGTCATTGGCAATTTCATTTAATTGTTTAATATTATTTAGCACCTTATTATTAGAAAAATCAGTTATCTTCTTGTGCTTCTTTTTATCTAAGCTCTTGATACTGTAATAGAAGACATCGGTAAAAGGAACAATTCCAATATATTTATTAAAAGCAACATTTCCTGAGGTTACAACTGTGGTATGAAGATTATTTTCCTTACAAGCAGACAAAATATCCTTAATAAATGTATCTTGCAAAAGGGGTTCTCCTCCGGTTAACACTATAGAGCTTGGAGGTTTACCCATCTTTTTTTGCATAAAAGAAATCTCTTCAATAATCTCATCAGCTGAGATGTTTGTACCAGCCATTATTCTTGCTTGTCTGTCACAGGCTTCTACACAATTTCCACATTGAACACAAAGATCTCTTGAAAAAATTACGCTATTTCCGTTTTTCAAAAGAGCATTTTGTGGACAGACATAAATGCATTTTTCACAGTTATCACATTTTGCAGTTATATATTGGATTTCTTTTTTAAGATTGACAGCCTCGGGCAACTCACACCAATAGCATTTAATATTACATCCTTTAAAGTAAATATAAATTTTGTAATTATTTTCTTTTTTGTCTTGGATACTCTGTATATCCAAAATACAACCAAGGCTATTGGCCATTTTTTCCCCCATCTTCATCTTTTACAGATGCCAAATTCCCATTGTAACAAATGAACAAAAGTTCTTATCTTTGTCTAAATATTCTTTGGTGCTGTCCGTTAACTATATAATAATTTGAATTGCTTTGTCAATTAGTTTTCTTGCAAATTGTGGCTTTTTCAAGACAAATTTTACCTTTTAAAACAAAAAGCAGGAAGGCTATAAAAAAACTATAGAAAAGCATATTTTAAGGGTAAGAAAAAGTCCCTGGCAAAAGGGACCTTTCTTTATTTTGATTTAATAATTTTCCATTAGCTCAGTGAGCTTTCATAAACTTTTTAAATTACAAGGGGGCTGGCGCCTTTACTATTAGTATTTCTAAAGTCTCATCATGCTTATTAGACACATTCATTTTTGTGTTATTGGGTATCTTTAACATGGTTCCTCTTTCATAGACATTGGCCTTTTTATCATCCAAACCTATGGTTAATTTACCTCTTAATATGGTCATGTAAACATTGGAGTTAGAATTGTGTTCTGGTAAGCCATCCTCTTTATTAAATACCAGATGAATATAGTGTATGTTTTCATCAAATAAAACTTTTTCAATTGCTTTTTCGTCACCAGTTGAAAATTTATATACTTTTTCTACCATAGCCATCCTCCTAAATTTTTCTCTTTAGATTATAGCATAAGTAAGCAAAAAGAGATATATACCCTTTTTCATGTCTCCATACCTTTCTCTAGATAAGTCAAACATTTGCGACACACATAGAGGAATGAAGTTTAAAATATCTTTCAAATTAGCCCAAACTCATATTACTAAAATCAGCTAATGATGATATGATTTAGCAAGAAGAAAAAGAAGAGATAAATAAATGAATTCAAAAGAAAGTAACTTTAGGAATACTTGCAAAAGAGGGCTTTTTCAAGCTTTGTTTAGTAGATACTAAAGCTAGACTTGTTCGTATTACTATAAGAAAATAAGGAGGACTATAATCACATGACTGAAAAGAATGAGACAATAGAAGATGATATTGGCTTATCTAAAATGACAAGCCTTGGAGAAAGGGTCAGTTATTGGTCATATTTTGTTGGACAAAGTATGTCATATACCATGCTAGCTGCCTTTTTAACCAGTTATATGCTCTTAATAGGGGTAGATTTAGGAAAAATTGCCCTAGCCATGGTTGTAGTTAAAATATGGGATGCTGTTAATGATACCCTTTTTGGAATCATATTTGACAAGGTAAAATTTAAGAGTGGTAACAAGAGTCTACCTTGGTTAAGGATTAGTAGTGCCTTAATTCCCATAACTACTATTTTAATTTTCATAATACCAAGAGGCTTAGATTCTAGTTTAAAATTAGTCTGGGTTATTGTTGCCTATGTTCTTTGGGATGCAGCCTATACTCTAAGTGATGTTCCCATTTACTCCATGGCAACCACAATGACAGCCAATGTGCAAGAGAGAAATAAGCTCTTATCTCTTTCTAGAATTTTTGCTTTAGCGGCAGCCTTTATACTTTCAATGATAGCAACAGTGCTAGTAAGTGAACAGGTGGGCATGAGCTTTCCTCTTGTGGCTATTCTTACCTCGGTAATAATTGCTCTTACTATGTTACCCATAAGTATAAAGGGAAAAGAAAGAGTGGATTTCACAAGAGCTGTTGAAGATTCCTATACTATTAAAGGATTATTTAAATATTTAAATGAAAACAAGTACCTTCTTTTGTATTATAGTGGCTATATTGTCTTTGGAATAGCAGCTACAGGATCAGCTCTAGGACTTTTTGTCTCCTATTATCTATTTGGAAGTGCACTTTTTAGTGTAGTACTACAACTTATACAGGCCTTACCCATGATATTAGTAACTATCTTCATAAATATGGTTTTAAAAAAGGTGGATAAATTTGCCCTTTTCTTTTACTCAAATATAGTATTTGCCCTTATGAGCTTTATCATGTACTTTGTAGGCTATAAAAATATAACCCTATATATTATCTTGTTGGTCATTAACTCAATACCCTATGCCACCATATATATTCTAAATCTTACCTTTACTCCAGACTGTGTAGAATATGGTCAATACAAAACCAAGGTAGATGCTAGAGGAATGGCTTTTGCCATACAATCCTTTGCAGCTAAGTTTACATCCTTAGCCCAACCCCTAGGGCTTTTAATATTAGGCTTTTTTGGTTGGAAGACAATTGAGGCTGAAAGTTTTGCCCACTTAGATAAGTTGGTAAAGACTGGAGAGGCTATCCAATCCAGCCTAGCCTTAAAGGGACTTTGGTTTACCTATACTCTAGTACCTGCCATAGGTGCAGTTTTAGCTATTGTCCTTTATTCTTTCTACAAATTAAATGACCATGATGTACAAATAATGGCAAGATACAACATGGGTGAAATATCTAAAGAGCAAGCTGAAAGTCTTTTTAGAAGAAAACATTAACAAAGGTGAACAATTATGACAAGCAACTTAGTAAACATCAATAGATATAATCCTCCCAACTGGTTTAAACAAGCAGATTTAGGCATCTTTATACACTGGGGTCCCTACTCTGTTCCAGCCTATGCTCCAATTGAGGAAGATGATTTTGACCAGATTGTAAAAAAAAGAGGACTGGAATACCTTTTTGTACATACCCCTTATGCTGAGTGGTATCAAAATAGTTTAAGAATAAAAAACAGCCCTGTATATGACTACCATAAAAAGAACTATCCTAATTTAAGTTATGAGGATTTTGTAAAGGACTTTAGGGCTAGTGCAAAAAATGTGGACATAGAAGCCTGGGTAGACCTTTTTTCCAAGGCTAAGGCCAAATACTTGGTTATTGTGTCTAAACACCATGATGGCTTTGTCATGTTTGATAGTAAGCATAAAAACCCTAATATAGATGACTATTGTTTAGACTTTGACTTTGTAGGAGATTTAGCTAAGGCCTGCAGAAAAAAAGATATTAAATTTGGAGTATATTACTCTTCTCTTTTAGATTGGACCTTTACAAAAGAGCCTATTAAAAGCTCTACAGATATCCTTTTAGGTAATGATAAGTCTAAGACATATGCAGACTATTGCTATAACCACTGGATAGAAATCATAGACAGATACAAGCCAGACATACTTTGGTCGGACATTGGTTATCCTTGGGATCAACGTTTAGAAGATCTTTTCGCATACTACTACAAAGAGGTTCCAAATGGCCTAGTAAATGATAGATGGGGTCAGTGGCCAAACTATATTAGAAACCCCTTAGGAAAGCTTCTTTTTAGCATGGGAGCTAGAATTGTAGAGAAAAAAGGAGGTTCTGACCCAGCAGGTACTAAATACTTTGACTATAAAACTCTTGAATACACTAGTAACTGGACTGAGTCTCAAATATATTTTGAGGTTTGTAGAGGTATGGATAAGTCTTTTGGCTACAACAAATACTCTAGTAAAAAAGACTATATAAGCATAGAAGAGATAGAAAAGATTATTAGTGACATCTACCCTAAAAAAGGCAGACTTCTTTTAAATGTGGGTCCTGATATGAATGGAAATATTCCAGATTATCAAGAAAATATCTTAAAGGATTTAGAGAAAATCCGATAAATAGTTATTGACATATGTCAGTAAGGGAATATAATAAAAGTATCTGACATATGTCAGAAATACTTTTGGAGGTATCAAAATGCCTAGATTTGATGGAAGAGGCCCTATGGGCTATGGACCAATGACAGGAAGAGGCATGGGTTATTGCGCAAGACCTGGCAGAAGACCCATGAGAGGCGGAGGCTTTTATGGTAGAAGAGGTGGTTTCGGTAGAGGCTATTATGGCTATAGTGGACCCTATTACGATGAACCATATTATGCTCAAGCTCCTAACAAGGAATTCTTAGAGGACCAAAAAAGATATTTAGAAGAAGAATTAGAAGCCATTAAAAAGCAACTAGATGAACTAGCAGAAAAATAGACTCATAAGATGAGAAAGGTTTTATATGGCAAGACCTAGAAAATGGCGCACAGTCTGTGATTTACCCCAAAAAAGCCGATTTGGTCCCTACCCTCCTGGTGGTGGACCCTACGATAGGGTAATCATGGGAATAGACGAATATGAAACAATCAGGTTGATAGACTATGAAGGCTTCACCCAAGAAGAATGTGCCCAACAAATGAATATTGCCCGTACAACTATACAGGGTATTTACAGTGTAGCAAGAAGAAAACTTGCAGATGCCATAGTAAATGGCAAAATGATCTTGATAGAAGGTGGTGACTATGTCCTATGTGATGGTACCCAAAGAGGTTGCCAGACCAGAGGTTGTGGTCGCCATAGACAGGGTCAAAGGTTTCAAAGATAAGCGGAGGAAAAAATGAAAATAGCAATACCTGCTGAGAAAAAAGACTTAAACTCTCCAGTATGTCTTTCTTTTGGGAGAGCTCCTTTTTATTTAATTTATGATACTAGTAGTGATAGTCATGAGTTTGTGGACAATGAAGCTATGAAAGCCCAAGGGGGAGCTGGAATAAAAGCAGCCCAACAACTTGTAAATGAAAAGGTCCTTTTTGTTATAACTTTTAGGGCTGGAGAAAATGCAGCTCAGGTTCTACAAGCTGGAAATATAAAAATTTATAAGGCTTTAGAAAAAAGCCTAATAGAAAATGTACAAGCTCTAAAAGAAAATAAATTAGAAGAACTGACAGAAATACATGCTGGCTTTCATCATGTGGAGTAACTTTTATGAAAATAGCAATATTAAGTGGCAAAGGTGGAACAGGCAAAACCTTTATATCTGTTAATCTAGCTCATATTAACAAAGATTCCATATATATTGACTGTGACACAGAAGAGCCCAATGGTCATCTTTACTTTAAAAGCAAAAGAGAAAAGAAAATACCGGTAAATGTAAAAATCCCCACCTGTAACCAAGACTTATGTGATGGTTGTTTAGAATGTGTAAATTTTTGCAGATACAATGCCCTTGCCTATGCCAATAATAAATGGATTCTTTTTGATAAAATTTGCCATTGGTGTGGTGCTTGTACCATAGTATGTCCTAAAAAAGCTCTTACAGAAATAGATAAATCCATTGGCTACTACAGCCATGAAAAGGTGGACCAGACATATATTAGAAGTGGATTTTTAAATCCTACTGAGGTATCAGGAATTCCCATTATACAAGAACTCTTAAATGAAGATAACTTTAAGAACAAAGCAAATACCTTAAATTTTATAGATTGTCCTCCAGGTTCTTCTTGTGCCGTTATAGAAAGTGTAAAAGGTGCAGACTTCGCTCTTTTAGTAGCAGAACCCTCTACCTTTGGAAGTCATAACCTAGAAATGGTTCACAATCTTATTAAGCTATACAATATTCCCTATGGTGCTTTACTAAACAAGGTAACAAAGGGAGAAAATCCTTCATATGATTATTGTTCTAAAAACAAGATACCAATTCTAGCATCCATTGATTTTGACCCTAAACTAGCCTACATAAATTCTCAAGGGCTAATAGCCGCAAAAGAAGATCCTAGATACTTTAAGATATTTGAAAACTTATGGGAAAGTATTTTAAAGGAGGTGGCCAAATGAAGCAACTTTTAATATTAAGCGGTAAAGGTGGCACAGGAAAAACCACAGTAGCATCTGCCTTTATTGAATTGTCTAGAAGTAGAGCTTATGCTGATTGTGATGTAGATGCACCTAACCTTCATTTACTTATGGAAATAGAAGAGCCTCTTTTAAGTCAAGAATTCTATGGTCTACAAGTTGCCCATATAGATAGAGACTTATGCATTGATTGCGGGATATGCTATGAAGCTTGTAGATTTAATTCAATTTTAAATGAACCTTTTCATACTATCGACATAACTTCTTGTGAAGGTTGTGCCCTTTGCTATCTTGTTTGCCCACATAAGGCCATAAGTATGCATGATAACTCTATTGGCAAACTAAAACTATATAAAGATACAAGACGAGTATTTTCCACAGCCCAGCTTTATCCTGGAGCGGGAAACTCAGGCCTTTTAGTTAGTGAAGTTAAAGCAAAAATGAAAGACCATCTTTTAGACTATACAGATTTAGCCATAATTGATGGCTCACCTGGAATTGGGTGTCCTGTAATAGCTTCTTTAAGCGGAGTGGATGCAACTTTACTTGTAGCTGAACCTTCTATTTCTGGAATTTCAGACCTTAAAAGAGTTATAAAGACGGCTAAAAGTTTTGATCTTCAAATACTGGTTTGTGTGAACAAATACGACTTAAACCTAGAAAAAACTAAAGAAATTGAAGAGTTTTGCCAAGAAAATAATTTAGCTTTTGTAGGTAAAATTCCCTATGACATAAAAGTACTAGACTATGTAAATAAAAAAAGAAGTCTAAAAGAGATTGATAGCTTAGCTATACGAGCTTTGAAAGAACTATACAAAAAAACTATGGAAGCCTTGGGATATTTTTAATGATTATTAAAGTCCTATCTGAAAACATCAGCAATAGTCCCCTTCTAAAAAAAGAGCATGGCCTTTGCCTATACATTGAAACAGAGAACAAAGAATATCTTTTTGATTTTGGTGCTAGTCAAAATTTCTACTATAATGCAAATCAAATAAATCTAGACTTAAGTGATGTTGATTATGCCATTTTATCCCATGGCCATAATGACCATGGAGGTGGCTTGAGTAAATTTATGGAGATTAATAAAGTAGCAAAGATTTTTGCCCATAAAGAAGCCTTCTTACCCCACTTTTCCTTTAAAAAAGAAAGCCCACAAGATATTGGGGTAAGTATGGATAGTATAGACCAAAAAAGACTTATCATTGTTGAAGATAGACATAAGATTAATGAAAATGCAGAGATTTTCAGGAGCATAAAAGAGCACTTTTCTCCCCTTTCTAAAGATTATCACCTCTTTACAAAGGATAGTAAAAACAACTTTATAACAGATACTTTTAGCCATGAAATCAATTTACTTATTAAAGAAAATGAAAAGACCTTTCTTTTTACTGGTTGTGCTCATAGAGGAATTAGAAATATCTTAGAAGGATACAAGAGGCTTTTTAATACTTATCCTACTTATGTTATTGGAGGCTTTCACTTAAGCAAAATAGATTTGCAGGATAAAAATATATTAAAGGGCTTAAATGATTTAGTAGATTATATGAAAAAAACAAAAGCCTATTTCTATACAGGTCATTGCACTGGCTATATAATCTATGAATTTTTAAAAAAGAAATTAGAAGACCAAATTAACTACATTAGTACAGGAACAAATATAATAATATGAGGAGAGAAAAAATGAAACTATGTATAGCAACAAGCGACGGACAGGTAGCAGAACACTTTGGATATTGTCAAGAATTTACCATATTTGACATACAAGATAAAAAAATCGTAAACAAGCAAGCTATAGAGAACCCAGGACATAAGCCTGGCTTTTTGCCAAATTTTTTGCACCAGCAAGGGGTAACCATAATGGTGTCTGGTGGTATGGGACAAAGTGCCCTAAACATTTTTGAAAGTCATAATATAAAAGTAGTCACAGGACTTAAAGGCTCTGTAGATGATATAGCAAAAAGCTGTATAGAAGGAAGCTTAGAAGGCTCATCTTCTGCATGTAAAGATTAAATAAGGAAATAAAAAAAAGAAATTAGAAAAACAAGACAGTCTTATCCCCTATCTCTAACCCATTTAGAGGTTATTACCAAAGAAGCATTTTTTTAAAACGCTTCTTTTTTTTTGACAGCCTTAAAGATTAAACATATAATAAAAAATGACTTATCTTTTTCAAAAAGAATTTCGGGGGTAGCAAATGATAAAAAAATCTTTTAAAGATATGCACTTATCCTATTTGGGAATGGGTAATATGAGACTTCCCATAACAGACGATGGCAAGGGAAATATAGACTATAAAAAAGCAGAGCCTATGATAGATTATGCTATGAAAATGGGCATAAACTATTACGATACAGCTTACACCTATCATAACAAGGAATCAGAAACCTTTTTAGGAGATGTTTTGAGCAAATATGAAAGAAGCTCTTATCATTTAGCTACCAAGTTTAACATTCATGCTGGTACTAATTATGAAGAGGTCTTTGAAGAGCAATTAAAAAAACTACAAACTGATTATATAGACTTTTACTTAATCCACTCTTTAGCAGATAGTACTTTTCAAAAATATATAGATATTGGAAGTGTAGACTGGCTAATAGAACAAAAGAAAAAAGGAAGGATTAAGCATTTAGGCTTTTCATCCCATGCCAGTGTTAAGGTTTTAGAAACCTTTGCAGACTATACTAAATGGGACTTTGCCCAAATTCAGCTAAACTATTTTGACTGGCTTTATGGTACAGCAAAAAAAGAATATGAAGCTCTTAGAAAAAGAGATATACCTATTATTGTTATGGAACCAGTAAGAGGAGGACGACTTACACAATTAACAAAAGAATCTAGTGTTCTGTTAGAAAAAGCTCATCCTGATTGGTCTTTAGCTAAATGGGCTTTTATGTGGCTAAAAAGACTAGATGGCTTAAAGGTCATATTAAGTGGTATGTCTAATCTTGAGCAATTAGAAGAAAATATTGAAATCTTTTCTGATGAAATAGCCTTAAAGGATGAAGATACAAAAATACTACTTAAATCTGCTAAGATTCATCATTCTTTTGTTACAGTACCTTGTACAGGCTGTGGTTACTGCATGGATGATTGTCCTTCAGATATAAATATTCCAGACTTTTTAACCGTCTATAACAAGTATAAAACTGATGGACTTTGGCATGCTAGAAGAGAGGCTCAAGAGATTATAACAAAGGGACTTCCCATAGATTGCATATCTTGTGGCAACTGTAACAATGTATGTCCCCAAAATATAGATGTAGTTTCTCTAATGGAGCTTTTATCTAACCTAGATATTTATCAGTAGTACAAATACTAAAAATTTAAATAACAAGGTAACAAAACCAAAAGTAAGTAGCAACTAAAGGATCAATTGATGGTATAATCTATATGTTGTTGCTTAATTTTTGCGACAATTCATTTATTTTTTAAAAACTTTATAGGGGGTAATTTAATGAAAAAGGTAGAAACACCTAACATTCACCGTTACAATCCACCGCAATGGTTCAAAGATGCTGATTTTGGTATCTTCATTCATTGGGGAGTTTCCAGCATCCCTGCTTTTGCGCCTGTAGATGTGGACGATTATGGCAAGCTTATGGCTGAAATGCCCATGAGTTACATCTTTGCCAACATGCCATATGCTGAATGGTATCCAAATGCAGCTAAGTTTCCAGGCAGTCCTGCTCAAATCTATCATGAAAAGACCTTTAATAATCAACCATATGCAGATTTTGCTCCAGTATTTAAAGAAAGAGCAGCACAAGTTGATGTGGAAGAATGGGCTGACTATTTTCACAAGGCAGGGGCTAAGTATTTGGTGGTTGTAAGTAAACACCATGATGGTTTTGTAATGTTTGATACTAAGGTTGCTAATCCTAAAATGCCTGGCTACAATTTGGACTTTGACTATGTAGGAGATTTAGCCAAGGCTGTTAGAGCTAGGGGTATGAAGTTTGGAGTATATTATTCTTCTTTAATAGACTGGTCTTTTAAAGATAGAAGGATTGACAGTGCAGGGTCTCTATTTATGGGACAAGACAACTCTAAACTTTACAGAGACTACTGCTATAATCATTGGGTTGAAATAATAGATCGCTACAAGCCAGATATTCTATGGTCTGATATTGGCTATCCAACAGATGATAGATTGGAAGATCTTTTCGCATATTATTATAAAAATGTTCCTGATGGTCTAGTAAATGATAGATGGGGCCAGTGGCCTAATTTTCTTAGAAATAGATTGGGAGAAGCCTTTATAAACTACTCAGCTAAAAAAATGCTGGAAAAAGATTCTGCTCCAGTGCTAGAGACCAAGTATTATGACTACAGAACCTTAGAGTATAATACTGAGTGGAATATTGAAGATATATATTTTGAAGTTTGCAGGGGCATGGACAAATCCTTTGGCTTTAATCAATTTAGTAGAGAGCAAGATTTCATTACATCAAAAGAAGTTAGAGATATTATAAATGAAGTGTTCCCTAAAAAAGGAAGACTTCTATTAAATGTGGGCCCTGATTCTTATGGAAAGATTCCTTCCCACCAAGTTAAGGTATTAGAAGAATTAGGTGGAGCCCATGACTAAAGAGCATAAGAAATTTTTAAAGATTCAGGTTTTACTTTCTCTTGTAATCAACTTTTTAGGAAATGGTGCCATTGCCTATTTTACAAATACTAAAAAAGCCTATGAGCTCATAAGTAAGCAGCAAAACTTTATAGATATCTTTTTTGATATTGCTATTACTGCTATTATCTTAGCCTGGCTCATAGCTTGGTCAGTAAATGCAGGTGTGAAAGACAAGAAACTTTATGCAAGTTTAGAAAGAAATACTAAGTTTAAAGAAAAAGTGGGTGATTTTTTTAGATGGCCTGCAACATATGGATGGATTTTATGCATAGGCATAGTTCCAATTTTCTATGGCATAAGCCTTCTTATCTTCACTCTTACAGGTTTTGAACACTTCACTCTTTGGACCTATACCATATACAAGGCTAGTTATGCTGGTCTAATGGGTGCCCTCTTTTCTTTCCTCTTTATTCTCACAGCCTTTCATGGCAATCCTAAGAATATAGATATTAAAAAGAAAAAAAAGAGCAAGGCAATAAAGGAGTAAGGAAAAAAAAGGAGTAAAGAAAAATGAAAAGATATGCCTCAGTCATAAGAGTTAAGCAAGAAAAACTAGAAGAATACAAAAAGCTTCATGCCAATGCTTGGCCTCAGGTTCTAGAAACCATAAAAAAGTGTAATATAGAAAATTACTCTATCTTTCACAGAGATGGTTATCTCTTTTCATACTTTGAATACACAGGTAGTGATTATGAAAAAGATATGGAAAAAATGGCCCAAGATCCCATAACCCAAGATTGGTGGAAGCTTTGTGACCCTTGTCAATATCCTGTAGAAAGTGCCCAGGGTAAGGAGTGGTGGGCTCAAATGGAAGAGGTTTTTCATTTAGACTAAAGTAATAAAAGGAGAATTCAATGAATTCAAGAGAAAGAATACTTTCAGCTATAAATCATGTAGAAAGTAAAGTGGTGCCTGTTGATTTGGGGTCTACCCCCTCTTCTACCATATCTGCCATAGCATATAACAAGCTAAAGGCTCACATGGGAATTAATAAAGGTGCAACCTTAGTTTATGATGTGGTCCAGCAATTAGCACAACCAGAAGATTTCATCCTAGATGCCTTTCAAGTGGATGTAATTGATGTAGGTAGAGCCTTTAATCAAGGAAAAGATGATTGGTATGAGGTCAAACTCAACGATTCAAGCAAGGCCTTCTACCCTGCTTGGTTTAGACCGGTTAAACAAGAAGATGGTTACGCCTATTTAGACCAAGATGGAGACAAATTAGCCTTTATGCCAGACAGTGGTGCCTTTTTTGACCAAACTTTCTTTCCCTATCTTGATGGATACCCTAATAACTTTAAGGATTTAGGCAAGGCCATGGATAAGGTTCTATGGCAAAAATTAGCGTCTTCTCCTTGGGACAATGCCCATAAGCCCAACTTTTTCAAGACACTAAGACAAAGGTGTCTCCATTTAATAGAAACTCAAGATAGAGCCCTTATGTTAGGAGCTGGCTGTAACCTCTTTGAGTGGGGAACATTTTTAAGAAGAATTGATAACTTTCTTATGGACCTAATTCTAGAACCCTTAGAAGTTGAAAGACTTCTTGATGCCCTAATGGAAAAGCACTTAAAATCTCTTGAAAATATCTGCTCATCTGTTGGTGATCTAGTGGATGTAGTTAGACTTGGAGATGACTTAGGAACCAATGAAGGGCCCTTTATGTCTCCTGAGCTTTATAGGAAGTTTTTTAAACCTAGACACAAAATATTATGTGACTACATTAAAAAACACTCTGACATGAAGGTTTTCTTACACTCTTGTGGCTCTATTCGATTACTATTACCAGATTTAATTGAGGCTGGTTTTGAGATTATAAATCCGGTACAAACCAGCACTAAGGGCATGGACCCTAAAGAGCTAAAAAGAGACTTTGGTAAGGATTTGACCTTTTGGGGAGGTGGAGCTAACACTAGATGGGTTCTAAATAGAGGGACACCAGAAGAAGTCTATGACTATACCCTAAATATTTTAGATATCTTTATGCCAGGAGGGGGTTATGTTTTTAACACAGAACATAACATTATGCCTGAAGTTCCTCCTGAAAATATTGTATCCATGTTTAAAGCAGTAAAAGATTTTAGCCAGACTTAATAAGCTAACCCCCATAAGTTGGACCAAATCAAATTTATGGGGGTTTTGTTATACCAATTTATCCCCTTTTCTTTTTCTAAAGAGTATACTAAATACAAGAATACTAGGATAAATAAACTGATATTTAAATACTCCACACTAAAGAAAGGATAAAAGCTATGAATGATACACAAAACAAAGTAATACTAAGTGACAAACTATTAGAGGTTATACAAAACCCACCAGACAGCGCCTTAAGTATAGTGACAACAGGAAAAGATGGTGGACATATAGTTAATTCATGGAATTCATATATAACACTAGTAGATGACTATATTATCCTACCAGCTGGTAGAATGAATAAAACTGAAGAAAACCTAAAGGAAAATGACCAAGTAGAAATGACCATCTGTAATAGAGAGGTTCAAGGAAGAAATTACAAAGGAACTGGTTTTTTAATAAGAGGAAAAGGTTTTATGCAAACACAAGGACCCTACCTGGATAAGATCACAAAAACTTATCCTTGGGCTAGGGCCGCTTTGGTTGTTAAGATAGAGTCTTATGAGCAAACTCTTTAATATTATTTAAAGGTTGCAGACCTATTTAGGATAAGAGCACTGTACAAAAAGAGTACGTCCTGATTTTCAAAATCTATAAATCTGCCAATTAAATCGCTGGCAATGTAACGGATATCCACCAGGGTAACCTTAGAATAGCCTTCCAAAAATAAGGGGGAAATGCTGGAGCCAAAGGAATCTCTAAATATAACTAATTCTTTATCACTAGTGGCGTGGGGGTTTTCGACCACCAATAATGCACTGGCTCCAGATAGGAAGATATCATAAGGGTCATTACCCTGGAGTCTATCCATATCGTAAACAGAAGTATAGGAGTTATTTTCCAAGTTAAAAACCTGGGAATCTTGTGTATGTATATTTGTTAAATAATATATTTTTTCAGGTTTTAAAGGTAAAGCAGATTGTCCGTAATAGACGCCATAAAAATCTATTTCAGCCATCTTCTTTTCATAGTCAAAAGCAAAATAGTCTAGCATATTCATTTCTTTTAGAATCTTTTTTACTGTAGGTAAAAGTGCTTCTTGCTTCCAGTGAGTATCTGTTTTATAAAAGTCCTCAAGTTTCAAGGTATCTCTTATATCTATAAACTGAGCAAATCCAGTTTCTCTTTTTATTAACTCAAATAAAAGGTCATAATCCATGGAAGGATAGCCATTGGGTTTAGCCAAATAGAAGTTTTTGTCTGGGATTATTGAAAGATAGTTCTTGGTGTTGGTATCTTTTAAATACTTCTCATAAATCTCACTAAACTTCTTACCTGCTAAGTTAATAGAACTTTCACTCATGGGAAACTCTAGTTTAGAGGCATACTTATCATGTATAAATATGTCGTTATTATCACTTTGTAAAAACACATAGTATCTTAATAAAGACTTTATACTCCTAAAACCAAAACGAGAAGGAAATTGATCTTTAGCATATTCTTCAAAGTCTTTCATGTACTGACCAGAGAGAATCTCTTTTACCTCTAAGGCTGGCAATTGCTCTAAAGGCCTTCTTTCATGTTCAGAAATTGAATCTGCTGGCCTAGTCCAAGCAACTAAGGTAATTGATAGCCAAAATATTACTACTAAGCTTAGTGAAATCTTACTTTTTATACCTAGCATAAAATCCTTAAAGCTTCTTTTGGTTTTGCCACTAGTCTTCCTTGTTTCTTTTTTCTTATTATTTTCTAAATCTAACTTATTCTTTGTATCCATTTTCTTTTCCATATTTATATATTTCTAAATAATACTTTTATCCTTACACCCTCAATATCCATCCCCTAAAATCTAAAGTACAAGAAGGGGTTGAAGGATGAATCTATTAGGTAAGCTGTTACAGCTACAAGCAAGATTATGGTAACAATGGGGCTTAATATATTAATAGCTTTACTCCAGCCTTCTTTCTTTTTAGCCTTTTCTACAAGGTTTTTAATCATAGGAGTTGCTCCAATAATTGCTACAATAAATACAAGAGCATAACTTCTTAGGTAATAAAGGGAGTTGGAATTCCATAAAGGACTATCACTGGCTCCAAACATAGCTCCAATTCTTTCAAAGGCTAAGTTCATTGAAGAGGCATCAAATATTACAAAGCTAATTATGACAATTATCAAAAGGTATATGTGAGAAATAAAGGAGGGTAGCTTTTCTAAAAGTTTTGAGAGGAACAACTTTTCTAAAATTAAGAGCACTGCAAAGAATAAACCCCAAATTATGAAATTCCAATCTGCTCCATGCCAAAATCCTGTAAGCATCCAAACAACAAATATATTAAATAGCCACCTAGAGGTTCTTACCCTATTACCACCCAAGGGGATGTATAGGTAGTCTCTAAACCAAGATCCCAATGACATGTGCCATCTTCTCCAAAACTCTGTAATACTTTTTGATATAAAGGGATAGTTGAAGTTTTCTAGGAAGGTAAATCCGAATATTTTACCTAAGCCTATAGCCATATCACTGTATCCAGAAAAATCAAAGTATATCTGAAGGGCAAATGCAAGGGCATACATCCAATAAAAAAGCACTGACTTATCTGTAGATTTAACAAAGATATCTCCTAGTTCTACTAAAGAGTTGGCAATTAGCACTTTTTTTGCTAAGCCCATCACAAATCTTACTAGGCCCTCATATACCATTTCTACACTGTGGCTTCTAACCTTTAGCTGCTTGTATATATCAATGTATCTAACTATTGGTCCCGCTATAAGTTGAGGGAAAAGCACAATGTATGTGGCTAAATCAATTAAATTTCTTTGGGCTGAAATTCGTTTACGATAGACATCCACTGTATAACTTAGAATTTGGAAGGTGTAAAAGCTTATTCCCACCGGTAAAACTATTTTTAAAAGTGGAATAGACATACCAGTTGCTGCATTAAAGTTGGCTATGAAAAAGTCTGTGTACTTGAAGTAGCCTAAAAGTCCCAATGAAAAGCCTACTGATAAAACTATAAATAACTTTGCTAATCCCCTACCTGAATATTTTTCAATTAAAAGACCTAAAATATATTGAACCAATATGGACAAGGCCATATATACCACATAGACCGGCTCTCCCCAACCATAGAAGATAAAAGAGGAGATTAGGAGCACTAGGTTCTTTGCCTTAAAGGGAACCACAAAGTATATTAAAAGTACAAGGGGCAAAAAATAATATAAAAATGTAATACTGGAAAATAGCATTTTCTATTCCTTTTTTCAAACAATAGCCGATAGGATTTCCCTTAAGTCAACCATATCGGCTATTAATCTAATTACCTTTCTTTATCGCTAGCTAAACTCTATTTAAACACCACATCTGCAGTTCCTAAAATTTCTTCAAAGGCATCTACAGCTTCTTTTGATGTTAGGCCATCTTCAAAACTCTGGGTCATAAAAAGCATTACAACATCATCTTTTGCAACAACTTGCATATCGTCTGCTCCTACACAGACCCATTTTCTAACATCCACATTTTTAAATATATCTTGTGCAGTATCTTTAGCAAACTTTGCATCCTTTACTCTTAACATAACTAGAGAGTAAGCTTGAGATCCAATCATAGTCTCTGATGCTATAGCTTGTTCAACATTTTCAAATTCTGTTAATCCTGTATAGTATTTTACATTATCAGGATTTTCTAAGTCAATTTCCATATCTCCTAACATAAGGCCAGGATCTTTTATTCCATATATTGCTTCAATAATTTCAGAAAGTGTCATATCTACTTTGGAAGAACCTTTATCATCTTCTTTGTCTTCATCTTTATCTTCATCTTTATCTTCATCTTCATTATTATCAGGATCTTGAGATTCAACTGGATCTTGGGTCTCGGTTGGATCAGGATCTTTTGTTTCTGTTAAGCCTGGTGTACATGAGGCCAAAATTGCCATCATTAGTGCTGCTACTATTATCAATATACCTATTCTTCTTTTTTTCATTAAAACTTCCTCCAAAAATATCTTTAATAAATAATCAACAAATTTGTTTTCCTTTTCTTTGACGGCCTAGGTCGCATATAGGTTCCAATCTTTTAAATTGTTAACATATTATTCATAATTGAGAATAAGTCTCAATAAAAAGACTGCCTATAAAGACAGTCCTTAATTAATATATTTTGTAACAACCTATATAGCTTATCTAAAACTTTCTTGAAGAGCCTCCATGGGTTCTTCCTGAAGAAGATGTATGAGTAGATGATCCACCCTGTCTTGAAGAGCCTTCTTGTTGAGCCCTTTTAGTTCTAGTTAAGGTTGAATAGAGGAAAAGGTCATTCTTTCCATATATTCTCATACTACCAGGCAACATGTAATTTGTAGCAGCTTTTTGTTTTGCTACTGACTTTAGTTGATTTCTCATTGAAGCAGTTATGAAAAATGCAATTAAGGCCCCACCCAAAATAGCTAATAATAGATAGGTAGGTTGAAAGAAATCTCTTTTAGAACTTATTGTTTCAATGTCATAAGGATTACCACTTCTAGCCGCTTGTAAATAGTCATCACTAAGCTCTGCAAATTTTAAAAAGCCAGCATAGAATTGATTGTCGCCAAAGTCATCTACAAGTTGGTCTTCAAGCATAATCATGCCTACATCAGTAAAGGCATAAATTCCATAACCACTGGTAGAAAAAGCCATTTCTCTATCTGAGATACTAACTAAAAGCAATATTCCATCTCTAGTGTCCTTTGTTCCATAACCAAAATAGTCAAAAAAGTCATCTGCATATGCATTGATATTTGCTCCGTCTAAAGACTCAATGGTAACAATTACAAAATCAAAATTATACTTTACACTCAAAGTATCTAGCTTGCTTAACAGATTTGCATTTTCACTTTGACTTAGGATGTTCGCATTATCAACAAGTCTAGGCAATAGTCTTTCAGCTTGAACTGGAAGTAATACAAAAAGGCTAATAAGCAAAAGAAAAGCAATTACAAGACTTGGTATTTTAAATATCTTTTTCATATCTTTGCTCCTTATCCTAAAAATACTGCTAGCACATAAATTACAAGTGCTGCTATCCCAGTATATGAAAGAAAGTACTTCCAATAGATTTTCTTATCCATGGGTAAGTCCCCAACGAACTTGCCAGTTTGGCCATTCATTGCAAAGGTATACTTATTACCCTCCCAATTTGTATTTAAGACCCAAACAGGATAAAGAGCATATTGGGCTGACCCATCTCTAAGACTCACATTATTGCTTTCAGGTACCACTGTAGAATAACCTTCTACAGTGGACATAAAACTTTCTTCTATACTTCTTTTTATTCTCTCATTTGCCCTATCTACACTTTTTTCTTCTGTTACATCATACTTATCTGCTAAATAGCCGGCAAGATAAGCGGTCTGAAAGTCAACAGCATCATTAAAGTTGTAGGGTTCTATAGATTCCATTAAATCGTCATCCATTTTCACAGAACCATCTACAGGCACCTTGGCAAAGGCTGCGTCACCTTTTCTTGTTACCGTATAGTGATCGGTTTTCACATAGTTATATTGGCTATCACTATAGGCGGTTACCCTAGTAGCCCTATATCTCATATTTCCATCTGCCTTAGCATCAAAGAGCCAAAAGGGAACATAAAGTCCCTTAATCTCTTCTATCTTATTCTTATCTTTAAAGACCTTAGGTAGTAGTTTTTTACCTTGAAGGTGCTTATTAAACCTTTCAACGGCATCTTTTTTATCCAGTTTAAAAGGAATTATGTAGTTAGGACGTAAAGTCCCTCCTACTCTTCCAGTTAAAACTACTGGGTTATCACAAAAGGGACAGGCGGTTGCTGATGTGGTATGTTCTACTACAATTTCTCCACCACAGGACTTACAGCCATAGACATTTAAATCCTCAGCATCTTGCCCCCAGTCATCTTTAGATGATTTATCCCATTCCATCTTGTCAGGTTTATCTTCTTTTAAGACATCATCATAGGCTTTTAGGGTTTCCATCTCAAACTCAGTATCACAAAAGGGACACTTCATTTTTTGTACCTGGCTATCAAACTTAATTGCACCACCACAAGACGGACATTTATATTCCAGTATTTCAGTCATTTTTCTCTCCTGTTTTTGTAGTCTTTCTATTCCTTAAAGTTTTTTCCACATTCAGGACAGAATTTTGGAGGATTGTTTGGATCTTCAGCAGGAACTCCACAATGTGCACAGGCTACTTTTTTCTCTTCTGGTTTTGGTTTGCCACAATTAGAACAGAATTTTCCTGTATTTTGCGTTCCGCATTCGCAGGTCCATGTATCAGGCTTAGGTGCTTCTGGTTTTGGTTTTCCACAGTTAGAGCAGAACTTTCCTGTATTTTGTGTTCCACACTCACAGGTCCATGTATCAGCAGCTGCAACAGCTCCTACAACAGCTTGAGCTTGTTGTTGCTGTTGACCTTGTTGAGCACCCATATTGTATAGGTCTTGGGTATTCATACCCCCTGCTTGAGCAGCCATTCCTAGACCCATAAAGCCCATCATGGCACCTCCTTCATTGCTTGCAGCCCCTCTCATAGCATCTGCTTGAGCACCTGCTAGGGTTGCTGCTGCCATGGTAGGATCTCTTAAAATAGCAGCACGTTGTGCTTGCTTAATAAGTTCAGCATCTTCATCTGGTAAGGTTATGGGGTTTAATCCAATAGATACAACCTTAAGACCTCTTAGGCCTCCCCATTTTTCTGTTAAAGCTAGGTTCATAGCATCTGCTAGTTCTAAGGCATAGCCTGGTAGAGCACTTGGTCTTACTCCAAGTTTAGAAATTTCAGCAAAGGCTGGCTGTAGAGCA
>Ga0265293_10003528_pt1 | contig 28939 bp, 25 predicted proteins | sample Munlanlewell138R_FD_192505 | JGI IMG/M metagenome (GOLD analysis project Ga0265293, IMG submission 192505) | Leachate microbial communities from a municipal landfill in Southern Ontario, Canada - Leachate well 138R | ecosystem: Engineered > Solid waste > Landfill > Unclassified | place: Canada... | reverse complement strand
GCTCATTCCTTGCGAAATATAGATATAAAGCGTAACTATAAGTGAAAGTACAGATGCAAAAAAAACACTACAAAGAGTGAGTCTCACCGCCCATCTAAACCACAAAAAAAAGTAAAATCTAGCCATCAACTTCAAACTCTCTAATCATGTCATAATAATTTTCTAGTGTCATAAAACTCTTCTCAAACCTATATCTAATTATAAACTCAACTACCAAATCTTTTATTTTGCCATCAACACTATCAACTTTTCCGAAATAAGCTAGTGATGTATTTGTACTTTTTTTAATCGCTTCTTTATCATAGCTTATTGCAAGAATTTGAAGGTATTTTCCTTCTTTTATTTCTCCTAAATTCTCAGCCAAAAGTGATGCTCCTGAAAGGTTTATAGCTTTAAAATCAAAAAGATCTTTAAAACTTTTCACTTTTTTATCTATCTCTAACACTTTATATAGCTTTTGTAAAATTTTTAGATTCTCTTTTCTAGCTGTCTCATAAGATGATATTTTATTTGTTAGATTTTTTAGTCTATCTAGTGGCGAACTCATTTATATCCTCTTTTTAAAATATTAATCCACCAAGCATCAAAAATTTGTTCTTCGTAGCTTTTAGGCATGCTTAGCAATGGCTTATTCAGGTTATTTGGATTGCAAAAAACATCTTATCCCGGCCATAAAACTTTGTTTTTTGTGTAACATCAGTTAAAAGTATTAGTAGTATAACAAAAAAGCATTCTTTTATATATAAAACAGTAAAATCCTAGGATTCACTAGATTGGTTATATATGAAAAAATCCTTTACTTCTTTAACATTTAAAACTCTTGGTCTGCTCTTTGTATCATCAAGTATTTTTATAATTCTTATATTTTTTATAGCTAAAGATTCTTTCTCTGATGGTTATATTTACCTTGTCAATGAAGAGATAGATTCAATAGAGAAAAAACTTCATTCAGAGCTAATTACTACTTTACAAAACCAATCTTTTGACAAGCTAGAAGTCATAGCCAGAGTTCATTTGAAACACAAAAAGATTCTACTTATTAAAATAGACTCAAAATTCATTGATAGGCCTGTTTTAGTTTATGAAAAAGAAAAATCCATCAAAAAATTAAAAGCAGAAGAACACTTCGAATCTACTAAAGATATCTTTAATATCAGCACTCAAAACAAACTAGCTAGCGTTACGCTTATATATTCCAATGACTCCTATACAGCATATATGAAAAACTTCTATAAGTACTTTATCGGTGGTGTCCTTGCCTTTGCACTTGCTACTATATTTCTTGGCTTTTTATTATACAACTCTTTAAAAAAACTCAGACATCTCGCCAAATCACTTGAAAAATTTAACCCTTATGATATAGATGCTAGCATCGTTAGTATAGACACAAATGATGAGATAGGTACTATAAGTAAGTCTGCTGGTATCATGGTTAAAAAACTAAAATCTTATATACAAAACACTAAAGAATTAAATGAGACAATCAAACAAAAAGAAGCACACCTAAAAGAAGCACAAAGATTAGCTAAAATTGGAAGTTGGGAATACAATGTAGTAGAGAAAAGTTTAACCCTAAGTGATGAAGTCTATCGCATCTTGGGAGTGAAGTTTGGAACTATTATAACTTGGAATGATTTTTTAGCTTTTATCTCAAAACAAGACGCCAAAAGAGTTTTAGACACTCTAGCAGAAGCAATAAAAAATGGATCAAAGTTTAATATAAAATATGCACTCATGCTTCAAAATAAAAATGAAATTTTTGTTCAAACAAAAGGAAAAGTTAGAAAAAAACAAGGTGGGCATGTAAGAATAACTGCAGTAACTATGGATATATCTAATGATATAAAAAATAAACAGACCATAGAGAGACTCGCTTATTATGACTCACTAACAGGGCTTGCAAACAGAACACTACTTCAAGATAGAATGCAAAAAGCACTTCAACACGCAAAAAGAAATAAAACAAGCCTTGCAGTTATGTTTTTAGATCTTGATCATTTCAAACTCATAAACGACACGCTCGGACATAGTGTTGGAGATGAGTTACTTATACATATAGCAAAAATATTACAACTCCACCTAAGAGAGTCGGACACTCTATCAAGACTAGGTGGGGATGAATTTATAATATTTTTACCATCAATAAAATCAGATAAAGATGCTTATATAATAGCTGAGAAAGTTCAAAGTACTCTTCAAAGCAAACAAGATATTGGTAAACATCAACTCTACATAACTTCGAGCATGGGAATAGCTCTATACCCACAGCATGGTGAAAGTGCGGATGAGCTCATAAGAAATGCAGATACTGCCATGTATGAAGCTAAAAATAGTGGTAGAAATAGTTACACTATCTATTCAAAGAGTATGGGAAATTTTGTAGATAAACAACTTCATTTAGAGCAAGATTTAACTCAAGCAGTTAAAAACAAAGAGCAGATTGAGGTATATTATCAAGCAAAAATCAATACTAAAAATGGATTTATTTCAGGAGCAGAAGCTCTTGTAAGATGGATCCACCCAACTAAAGGAATCATTATGCCTGATGATTTTATACATATAGCAGAGAGCACAGGGCTAATGGTTGAGCTTGGAAATATCGTAATTGAAGAATCAATCTCTAAACTACAAGATCTAAATAGATTAGGTCTAAGTGGACTTAAAATTGCAATTAATCTCTCTGCTAGACAGTTTCAAGATCCAAGACTAATTTCTTTTGTGTCGACCATGCTTGAGCGATACGAAGTAAATCCTATTCAAGTTGAGTTTGAGATAACAGAAACTCTCTCTATGATAAACATCAACAATACTCTTAGAATATTAAATGAACTTAAAAAAACTGGCGTAACCATAGCTATAGATGACTTTGGCACTGGACATTCATCTTTGTCATACCTCAAAAAATTCCCAATTAATAGCCTAAAAATTGATAGAACTTTTATTTTGGATATTATCGACGATGCGGATGATAAAGCGATAGTTCATGCTATAATCTCTATGGCACACTCTCTTGGCTTTACAACGGTTGCTGAGGGCGTAGAGACTAAAGAGCATGTAGACTTATTAAAAGAGATGGGTTGTGATGAACTTCAAGGATATTACTTTTCTAAGCCTATAACAAAAGATGAATTAATAAGCTTTGTGCAAAACTTTACACCAAACAAGTAACAAATTTAGATATAATTCATCAATAAAATATAAAAGATATAAATGGACTATTTACAAATAAAAAGAGTTAAATCTCTAAGTGGAAACATAAAAATTTCAGGTGCTAAAAACGCTTCTCTTCCTCTAATAGCGATGACAATTGTTGCAAAAAACTGTGTAAATATAAAAAACTTGCCACATGTTGCAGATATAAATACACTATTGAAATTATTATCAAATCTTGGTGCAACTTGTGAGTTTTGTGACGATAGAGTAATAGTTGACACTTCAACGTTAAATCAAACTAAAGCAACATATGACATAGTAAAAACTATGAGAGCTTCTATCCTTGTTTTAGGTCCAATTCTAGCTAGATTTGGACATTGTGAAGTCTCACTTCCAGGTGGTTGTGCTATTGGGCAAAGACCAGTTGATTTGCATTTAAAAGCACTAGAACAGATGGGTGCAAAGATAAATATAGAAGCTGGTTATATTCATGCCGTAGCGCCAAACGGGCTTAAAGGTTGTGAGATTGTTTTTGATAAGATAACAGTAACGGGAACTGCAAATATTGTTATGGCAGCAGCACTTGCGTCCGGAGAGACAACTATTGTAAATGCTGCAAGAGAACCTGAAGTAGTTCAGCTTTGTGAGATTTTAAATGCAAGTGGTGTCAATATTGAAGGCATCGGAACTGCTGTTTTAAAGATTTCTGGTACTGATGGTAAGTTAGTTGAGATAAAAGAGTTTTCAGTTATTCCAGACCGAATAGAAGCTGGAACCTATCTTTGTGCAGGAGCCATCACTCGTTCTGAGCTAACTCTTACACATGTAAATGCTAAGCACCTAGGTTCAGTTTTAGCAAAACTTGAAGAAATGGGCTCAAAATTTACAATCACACAAGACACCATCACAATCCACCCATCAAAAGTAATAAAACCTGTAAAGATTGTAACTCAAGAGTATCCTGCATTCCCAACAGATATGCAAGCACAATTTTTAGCTCTAGCAACACAAGCAAAAGGTACATCCATCATAGAAGAAAAACTATTTGAAAATAGGTTTATGCATGTGAGTGAACTTCAAAGAATGGGTGCAGATATATCTTTAAACGGTAATGTAGCAACTATAAACGGTGGCACAAAACTAAGCGGAACTGATGTAATGGCGACTGATTTAAGAGCTTCAAGCGCTCTTGTTTTAGCTGGTTTAGTCGCTGATGGCATCACAAATGTACATAGAATCTACCACTTAGACCGTGGTTATGATGCACTTGAGAAGAAGTTAGAAGCTGTTGGAGCAAATGTAAAGAGATTAAAAGAGTAGTCTTACTTAAATATAATCATCTCATAAATGCTTTTTTTAGTTACTAGTGCCTTATCTGGAGATACTGCATGAGAGTTTTGTGCACGAGAGACCTTGTGCCTTAAGTCTATTATCTCTGTTTCCATATCATCTACATTCTCTTTTAATCTCAATATAATATCCACACCAGCTAAGTTAACACCTAATTCACGTGTTAATCTTAATATGAGTTTTATCTTATCTATATCTCTTTGAGAATATAGTCTTATGCGGCCATTAGAGCGTGATGGTGATATAAGATTTTCTCTCTCATACTGCCTTAAAGTTTGCGGATGTATATCTAAAATCTTTGCAACAATGCTAATTAGATAAACTGGTTCATCATACTTATGAATCATAATCTTTCCTTTTTATTTTATTTATTCATTCAAGCGAACTCGTCCGCTTAAATGGCAGGGACAAATTGTCCCTTGCAACCCACTTAGCATGGAGTATGCCATTGGTTAGCATACCTAAAAGCTACGAAAAATACTTTTTGGGAGTTTTTATTTACTCTTTTGGAAGTTTCTCTTTCATAACTTTTATCAGATCTTCATCAAGATCTTCAATCTTAGGTAATACTATGTTGGCTTCAAGGTACAAGTCACCACGAACTTTAGTTTTTCTGTTCATCGCTCCCATCTCTTTAACACGGAATCTTTGTCCATTTTTAGTGTTGCTTGGAACTTTTAGTTTTATCTCTTTTTCTAATGTTTGTATAGAAATTTTATCTCCAAAAAGTGCAGCATGGAGAGGAACATCAAAGTTTTTTATCAGGTCATCATCTTCTCTTATATACTCTGGATTTGCAGCCACACTAATCTTTAAAAATAGGTCACCCGCTCTTCCGCCTTGAGCATGACCTTTGCCTTTAACACGCATCTTCTCGCCACTTTTTACCCCTGCTGGGATTTTGATATCAAATCTCTCTCCATTGACTGAAACAGAGTGTGAACCGCCAAGAATAGAGACACTAAAAGGTATAGTAACGCTTGTCTCAATATCTAAATTTGGTTGTTGCTGAGCTCTGCTAAAACCTCCGCTCTCAAAAGGGTTTGAACCACCACCAAAGCCTCCAAAGCCTCCTCCGCCAGAGAACATCTGACGAAGGATCTCATCCAAATCGCTACTACCACCAGCTTGAGAACGAGAAAAATCATGAAAATTTTGGCCACCAAACATGTTATCGCCATGTCTATCGTATTGTTGTTTTTTTTCTTTATCGCTTAGTATTTCATAAGCAGCATTTATCTCTTTAAATTTATCTTCAGCACCCTTATCCTTGTTTACATCTGGATGATACTGACGTGCAAGCTTTCTATATGCTTTTTTGATCTCGCTCTCATTCGCATTTTCAGATACTTCAAGAGTTTCATATAATGATTTAGCCATTTGTTTTTTTCCTATCTTTTGTATTATAATTGTTAGATTAACTAAGCGATATTATATCATAAGAGTTGAGTGGATGTCAATCAAGGTGATTGTGTATTACAGAGTTTATAAAAGTTATCTTCAACCAAGTTTTTGTGTCATATTCTAACAATTGCAGAGCTCAGCGAAGCTGGGCTCGAAACTGTTAGTGAGCTTTTTTGCTTACTTTTTTTACGAAGAAAAAAAGTAAGAGAAAACCTTAATGTAAAAAGTGTCTTACCTCAGAAAAATAAAGGCTCATCCCAAACTCATTTGCAGCATCTATGATTTCATCATCACGAATACTTCCACCTGGTTCTATCACACTCTTAACACCAGCTGCAGCTGCAGCATCAATAGAATCACGGAATGGGAAAAACGCTTCTGATGCAAGAGCTGCACCTGTTACATCAAGTCCCATCTCTTTAGCCTTTTTTAGCGCACATTGACTTGCATCTACACGGCTCGTCATTCCCATTCCAACTGCTACCATTGCAGAGTTTTTGACATATACTACACAGTTTGACTTTGTAAGAGATGCTACTTTATACGCTATCTCCATATCTTTAAGCTCTTGCTCACTTGCCGCTTTTTTACTAACAAGCTTTGCATCTCTTACTTCATTATCATTAACCTTATCTGCATCTTGATATACAAAGCCACCATCAACATGTTTGAAGTCCTTCTTATCATCTGCTAAAACTAACTTATCACTCCCCTGCTCAAAAAGCTTGATACGCTTTTTAGATGCAAACACTTCTTGAGCTTCTTCTGTAATGCGACCAGCAATGATGACCTCTAAGAAGATTTCATTCATCTTTAGTGCTAACTCCTTTGTTACAACACCATTGACGGCTACTACTCCACCAAAAGCAGAAACAGGGTCACACTTAAGGGCCTCTTCATAAGCCTCAAGAAGTGTAGTTTTTATAGCAAATCCACAAGGATTTCCGTGCTTTGTGATACAAACAGCATTTTCATCACCAAAGGCAGATGCAATTTTTACAGCACCGCTTAAATCATTAAGGTTGTTAAAGCTAGCCTCGCCTTTTAGAGTTTTAAAGTTATCACTATAGTGTTTGTTAAACTCATATAAAGCACCCTTTTGATGAGGATTTTCTCCATAACGAGTATCCATCACCTTATTCCCAACTATAAACTGTTTTTTACCAAAACCACCATTAAAACGTTCATTCATGTAGTTTGCTATCATCGAATCGTAAGCTGCTGTATGCTCGTAAGCTTTTATCATATAAGAGCGGCGAAACTCTTTTGTATTTTTTTCATTCTCAATGGCATCAATTACCTCATCATAGTCAGCTACATCTGTAACAATTATGACACTATCAAAGTTTTTTGCAGCACTTCTAACCATAGCAGGTCCACCAATATCGATGTTTTCTATGATTTCATCAAAGTCATTAGTTTTTTCTATGGTCTCTTTAAAAGGGTAAAGATTTACACAAACTAAGTCGATAGACTCAACTCCAAGCTCTTTAGCTTGTTGTATATGTGAATCTTTGTCACGGCGATGAAGGATACCGCCATGCACGTATGGATTTAGAGTTTTTACACGTCCTTCAAAACACTCAGGAAACTTTGTAACCTCATCAATCTCAATAGCTTTTACACCATTTTCTAGTAGTATTTTATATGTTCCACCTGTTGAGATTATCTCATAACCATTCTTTACAAGCTTTTTACAAAACTCTACTACACCACTCTTATCACTAACACTTACTAATGCTCTCTTTGCCAAAACTATCCTTTTATTTTATAGTAATATCATTATCGTAATTTTATCTAAAACAATATTATGAAACTATAAGCTCATAGTTCAACTCTCTTGAAGAAAGGTTTAAATACTCTTTCATAAGTTTGAAAAAGAAAATATGTTGTAGAGGTTTATATGAAAAAGATTGCTATTTTATGTTCTGGTGGAGATGTCTCTGGAATGAATCCAGCGATAAAACAATTTGTAGAGTATTCCTTCAAAAAAGGTTTAATCCCACATTTCGTCCATGATGGGTATGAAGGTTTGATTGATGATAACATAAAAGAGGCTAGTTATTGTGATGTAGCAGGCATTATAAATCGTGGTGGCACAAAAATAGGGAGTGCAAGAAGCGCGAGATTTCGTGAAAAAAAATATAGAGGCATTGCAAAGAAAAACCTAGATGCTAGAGGAATTGATATGCTTGTTGCTCTAGGCGGTGATGGTTCATTTAAAGCTCTTGATATTTTTTATAGAGAAAGTGGTATAAAGTTTTGTGGGATTCCTGCAACTATTGATAATGATATCAATGGAACTGACTACTCTTTGGGAGTTGATACTGCTCTTAATATGATAAAACTATCTATTGATGCCATCAGAGATACTGCATCCTCATTTAAAAGGGCTTTCATTATTGAGACTATGGGTAGAAATTGTGGCTATTTAGCTCTTATCTCACACCTTACATCTGGTTCTGAGTTGTGCCTTATCCCTGAAGTTGAGTATGATTTAAAAACATATGAAAAAGAGTTTAAAAAACAGATAAAAAACGGTAGAAGATACTTTATAGCAATTGTCTCAGAAGGTATAAAACAAGATTCATCAGAGATCTCAAAATGGTTTGAGCAAGAGATTGGAATGGAGTCAAGAGTTAGTGTATTAGGTCATATTCAAAGAGGCGGCAACCCTAGCACATATGATAGACTTATGGCTTACAAGTTTGTAAATCACGCTATTGATGGGCTGCTTGATGGAAATAAAATGAATGTGATTTGCTATGCAAAGAATGGTTTTGAATTTAAAACGATTGAAGAAGTTACATCGAAGAAAAAAGAGCTAGACCCAGAGTTGCTCTCATACTTAAAGAACTGCTAAAGAGCAACACAAAGCCAAGAACTTGTTTGGGGACAATCTGGCTTTAACTTCTCTTAGCTTCGAACTCGCTCGAAGCTAAGGGCCTAAAAAAGTTGCTAAACTCTCTCTATAACTTTTTTAAAGGTATTAAAATAGTTGTCTTGTAACTCTTCTAAACTCATTAAAACATCATTTATTCTAATGCTATCTCCGCCAACTACTCCGATTTTCTCACATGCGAGTGACTCATCAAGCATAGCTTCAAAAGCTTCACAATTTTCAGGCGTAACTTCGATAATAGCTCTACTCATAGACTCTGCAAAGATATCTCTAGTGTCACTCACGCTCATCTCAACATCACATCCTAAGCCTGAAGTAGCTGCCATTTTTGCAAGTGCAATAGCAACACCACCACTACTTGCATCTTTAGCACACTCTAGTAGATGTTTTTTGTTTGCATCTATTACCAAATCCCAAAGTGCTAACTCTTTTTTATAGTCAATTGTTGGCATCACACCTGCAACTTTGTTAAAAAGCTCTTTCATATAGAGTGAGCCACCAAATTCGCTCTTTGACTCACCCACTAAGTAAAGAGCATTGCCCTTACCTTGAAAGCTTGACATCAAAACATTGTTTTGGTCATCATTTACACCAACTGTAGCAATTGATGGAGTTGGAAAAACAGATACTCCATTTGTCTCGTTATAAAGAGAAACATTTCCACCAATAACAGGAGTGTTTAGCTCAAGACAAGCCTCTTTTATACCTAAACAAGCTTGTGCAAACTGCCACATAACTTCTGGGTTTTCTGGGTTACCAAAGTTCAGACAATCTGTTATAGCTAGAGGTCTAGCTCCACTCATAGCAACATTACGCCCTGCTTCTATAGTTGCAGCTGCAGCACCTGCTTTTGGGTCTATATAGCAGTAACGAACATTACAATCAGCACTCATAGCAAGGGCTTTGCCATTCTCTTTTACACGTATGACTGAGGCATCAAGCATACCACCCTTTTTGATAGTGTTTGTTTGAACCATCGAGTCATACTGAGTATATATCCACGCTTTATCTACAACTTCCATAGACTTAGTAAGCTTCTCAAAGGCATCTTGATTTGAAACCTCTTCAAAGTCATCTATACTAACATCTTTTAGAGCATCTAAGTAAGTTGGGCGACTCATAGGACGGTTTAATTCTGGTGCTTCTTCACTTACAGGATCGACTGGGACTTCTGCCACTTTTTCTCCGTGCCAAAAAAGTTCCATATTTCCAGTATCAGTTACTTCACCGATAACAGCAGCATCTAAGTCCCACTTTTCAAAAATATCTATAATTGCCTGCTCGCTACCTTTTTTTGCACAAAGAAGCATGCGCTCTTGGGACTCACTAAGCATAAAGTCATAAGGAGTCATCCCCTCTTCACGTGCTGGAACACGGTCAAGATGCATAATCATACCAGCGCCACTTCGCCCTGCCATCTCAAAAGATGAAGAAGTCAATCCAGCTGCACCCATATCTTGGATGCCCACAACATGGTCAGTTTTAAAGAGTTCCATACAAGCTTCAAGTAGAAGTTTTTCAGTAAAAGGATCTCCCACTTGAACAGTTGGACGAAGAGATTTTGACTCCTCAGTAAAGCTATCACTACTCATAACAGCTCCGCCTAGTCCATCTCTTCCAGTCTTTGCACCTACATAGATTACAGGATTACCAACGCCATCAGCACGACCATAAAAAATCTCATCAGATTTTGCGATACCTAAGTTAAAAGCGTTTACTAAGATATTGCCATTATAACACTCATCAAAGCTAACTTCCCCACCAATAGTAGGGACTCCCATACAGTTTCCATAACCACCAATTCCAGCAGTTACACCACGAACTAAGTATCTCTGATGAGCTGATGTTTTATCATCACCTAAAATATTTCCAAATCTTAGTGCATTTAGAGATGCAACAGGACGAGCGCCCATAGTAAAGACATCTCGCATAATCCCACCAACACCAGTAGCAGCGCCTTGATATGGCTCTATAAAACTTGGGTGATTGTGTGATTCCATCTTAAATACAGCAGCATATCCACCACCGATATCTATAACTCCAGCATTTTCACCTGGACCTTGAATGACCCATGGAGCTTCTGTTGGAAAGCCTTTTAAATGTACTTTTGAAGACTTGTAAGAGCAGTGTTCACTCCACATCGCAGAGAAGATTCCAAGCTCTACTAAGTTTGGCTCTCTTTTTAAAATCTCTTTTATATGCGCATAATCATCTTGAGAAAGTTTATGATTTGCAAGCTGTGTCTCTATATCTGGTAGTTGTTGGCTCACTGAAGATTCCTAAAAATTGATTTTTAATAGGGGGATTATATCTAATTAGTTCTAATAAGAGTTTTAATGAAACCCAAACTTATCTTTAGTTCTCTTATTTTTCTTTAAGGAGTAGATATCTTTGTACTCTATACTTACTATTTCATAGTGTTTTGTTTCATTTGGAAGTTTTACATAAAAGTCATCATCAGTCTCGTTATTTAGCATGGCTTTTGCTAGTGGAGAGCTCATTGAGATAAGACCTTGCTCTGGCTCACTCTCTAAAACACCACAAATGGTATATCTCTCTTCTTGTTTTGTTTTAATGTTATAAATAGTAACACTACTGCCAAAACTAACCTTGTCATGCTTAAACATGGATGGGTCAATAATTTGCGCTTTTTGTATCATGGAGTCGAGAAAAAAAAGCCTTTTATCTATAAAACGAAGTTTTTCTTTTGCCGCATGATAGTCAGCATTTTCACTTCTATCACCTTGTGCGGCAGCTATGAGTTTTTCTTTTGCAGTTTCTGGTTTTTCAACTTCAAGTAGATATTTAAACTCTTCTACTAAAAGGTCATAACTCTCTATAGTCATAGGCTCTTTAGTCATAATTAAACAGCCTATTTTTATTTATCAAAGCTCAGCTCTCAAAACCCAAAATATAGTAAGTTTCTTTGTTGTCAAGTTTATTTACTTTAACTTTAAACTTTTCACTAAAATGCTCAATTTTCTTATGAGCTTCTATTGCCGATTCTGAGCTTGGAGCCTCAACTTTTATCTTAAAATAATTATTTGAATTTGATAGTGCTACATAAGAACCATCAACCTTTAAATGATCATGGAGATCCATAATGTGCTTCTGAATTTTGTCATATCCTACAGTGTTATTTTCAATCTTCTCAAGTTGGCTCAAAAGAGCACTGTTTGGTGCATATCCTAGTTGAGTAAGCATTGCGTCTCTTTGCATGTCTATCCTTTTTCATATAATAGAAAAATAATATCAGTATATTGTAAATATTAAGTTATAATTGTAATAATAACTTAATTTCACCCAAAGAGAGCATTTATGAATGATGAAATACTAAAAAAAATCAAACAATTACCACCACTTCCAGAATCTGCATTACAAATCGAAGCTGTTTATCAAGATCCTGATAGTAGTTTTACTGATATGGTAAAAATTTTAGAAAAAGATCCTCTTCTTACTGCTGATATCTTAAAGGCTGCGAACTCTCCACTATATGGTTTTTCAAGAGAGATAAATGCAATATCTCAAGCCGTAGGGCTTTTTGGTATGGGAACAGTTAGAGGTTTCGCACTTGCGAGCATAGTTAAAAAAAGTTTTGCGCTAGATCTATCTCCATACAATATCAACAACGACATGTTTTCGGCGCTATCTAAAAAACAACATGGCTTAACAACTGCATGGTGTTTAAGAAAAGAAAATAAACTTCTTGGAGTTCTCTCCCCTGCGGCTTTTCTTGTAGAGATTGGTAAGGTTCTCATCTCTCAACAAATCATTACTGATGGAAAAGTAGAAGCTTTTCGAGAGGCACTACATGAACTACAAGACGTTGAAGCTGCTGAGAGAAAAATCGCAGGAGTTGATACACCAGAAGTAAGCTCTACTATATTTAAACACTGGAGATTTGAAGAGGGACTTGTAAACACAATAGCATTTTGTCAAGATCCAGACAAAGCAGAAGAACAAGATAAAAGGTCTGCGCAAATCTTACATGTTGTTCGTACTACTGTCCCAATAGATGGAGTAGTAACAGACGCAAGTGTAGAAGCTGCAAAAGAGTTGATAAGCAAATATGGGCTCGATATGCCAAGCTATGAACAAGCCTTAGAAAACATCAGATAAATCTGCTTTGAAATCTTTACTAATCAAGCTCACTCTAGGCCTGAGTGAGCAAGACATAAGCCCAGACGAACTGCCCCATATAAATAGTTTTTTAACAAAAGGCTATATTACCAAAAAGGGAAATCTATACAAGTTTAACTCAAAATACCGTGCTGGAACCCTAGGGCTTGTCCAAAAATCAACTGCTTACTTAAATGTTATAGGCGAAAATGTGCGTGACCTTTTCATCGGCGAAGCAGACTTAGCCGATGCCAAAGAGGGAGATCTCATCATAGCTCAAAGACTCCTAGGAGCTAGAGGTACTCCTAGTGCAAAGGTAGCTGAGATTGTGGGCCGTGCAGAGAGTTACAGCATAGCTTATATAGTTTTAAAGCATGATAGAAAATCGCTAGTAAACCTAAAAAATGACCATCCTGTAGGCGTTGAACTCTCTCAAGAAGAGTTAGATAAATATGAGATCGATGATGTTTTTAAAGTGAGCAATCAAGAAAACACTATTATGGAGAGACTTGGAAATCTACAAGACCCAAAGGTAGATGAGAAGATAGTTTTAGCGCAGTATAACAAGCATGATGAGTTTGATGAAGAGGTTTTAAAAATAGCTAGCTCATTTGACGAAGTTGATGCATCTCACTATCCAAATAGAGTTGATTTGAGAAATCTGTCCTTTTGTACCATCGACCCAGTAACTGCAAAAGATTTTGATGATGCCATATATTGGGATGATAAAAATTCAACCCTTTATGTAGCCATAGCTGATGTTAGTGAGTATGTAAAACCTTTTGGAGCGATTGATAATGAAGCTATATATAGAAGCTTTAGCATCTATCTCCCACATCGCTCTATCCCTATGCTTCCACGAGAACTAAGTGAGACTCTATGCTCGCTCCAACCAAACAAAGATAGGCTCTCTTATGTATTTGAGATGAAGCTTGATTTAGACTCACTTGAAGTTAGGCATTCTAAGGTTTATGAAGCCATCATACATTCAAAAAGAAGATTTGATTATGAAGAGATAGATGCACTCTTTGAGGGCAAAGTAGATGCAAAGGATGAAGCTGAAAAAGAGATATTTGCATGGTTAAAAAAGCTCCGAAATATAACCGACGCGCTAAAGAAAAAGAGACTAAAAGTTGGTTATGACTTTCACTCTAATGAGCTTGAACTAACCATTGATGAAGAGTCAAATATAGTCTCAACCACTTACGCAGAGGAGACTCCATCACACGCTCTTATAGAGGACTGTATGCTTCTAGCTAACAAAGAAGCTGCTGCAAAGTACTCTCGTGGCATCTTTAGAATTCACGAAGAGCCAAGTCAAACTAAACTTCAAATTCTTTATCAAGAACTAGCCGAAATCGGTATGTCAATAGATATCAAAAACTCCATGAAAGAGACCATCACAGATATACAAAACCAAGCCAAAGAGATGGATCTTGTCTCAGAAGTAGATACTCTTATCATCCGCTCTCAGATGCAAGCGAGATACGCACCTCTAAACTCTGGACACTTTGGACTTGGATTTGAGGCTTACACGCACTTTACTTCACCCATCAGACGCTACTCTGACCTTATAGTTCATAGACTTTTAAAAGCTATCAATAACAACGATACACAAGAGGGTTCTTATGTTTTAAGAAATATTGAGGCACTTAGTATGACCATCAGTGAAAAAGAGAGAGAAGCTAGTAGTATAGAAGCTGAATTTGCCCAAAGAAAGTTTGCAAGATGGGCTAATGAAAATTTAGAAAAAACTTTTAAAGCTAGAATCACAGCAACAAAGCCAGAATATAAGGCTGAGATTATGGATGAGATCAGCGGTGCTAGGCTTTTGATAACTGCTGCAAATAATGCAGTCTTATTTGCTGATGTAACTGTTTGTATAGATAAAGTAGATATTGCAAAGGCTAAGATTTATGCTCATGTTGTAGAGAGTAGCGATGTACAGAGCTGAGTTTGATAAGCATCTACAAAATAATTCCATCTCAAACAGTTTCATACTCTTTGGGGAGAGCCACTTTCTTATAGAGAGCTATGTTGATAGACTCGCAAATGTAGCAGATGCTTCAACCTTGTCTCTATATCATGATGAGTATGATGCAAAACTTGCAAAAGCTCATCTATCACAGGCTTCCCTCTTTAGTGATGTCAATGTTCTTATTATCAAAAGTGAGAAAAAAGTTCCAAAAAAAGAGCTAGATGAGTTAGTAGAACTTTGTGAGAAAAACAAAGACAATATCTTCGTTTATGCTTACTTTGGTGATGATCATAAATCCTATAGCAACGCTTATAAAAACAAAAGCACAATGTGCGTAAGATTTTTCAATCCAAACCACAATGAAGCACTGCAGATACTACTAGAGATGGCAAAAGAAAAAGATGTAAACATAGATAGATACTCACTAGCGCATCTACTAAATATTCATAACTCTGACATCTCTTTAGCTGCAAATGAGCTGGACAAATTTCGTGTTTTTGACAAAGAGTTAACCACAAAAGATATAGACCAACTTGTGTGGGGACTTGGCGAAATAAGTTTAGATGATTTTATAAAAAAAATCCTCTCAAAAAAAGAGTTTATAGAGGATTTGCAAAGCATCTTAGAGCGTGGCGAAGATGAGATAAGAGTTCTAACAACCATCTGCTCATACATAACACAACTCTATATGTTTAACATCTACATTAGAGTAAATGGCAGACCAAACGCACTCGAGATACTTGGATATCCAGCTCCAGGTTTTATAGTAGATGAAAAAGCCGCACTTAGTTTAAAAATAAAGCCAAACACCTACTATAAACTTCATAGCTTACTACTTGAGAGTGAGTTAAAGATGAAGAGTTCACATGTAGATAAGGGCGCAATTTTACTCTCAACACTTATAAGAGTTCAGAAGTTATTGTAATTAAAGTTTCGCTCCATTATTTGGAAGCGAGGTTTTTACCTCGTAGATGGGCTTTAAAAGATATAATAGCTTTGAACCCATGTAGTGCGAAGCTGAAGCATCGCTTCCCAAAGTCATGCGAACATTAAAACAATACAAAATTAAGATATGAGGCTAGACTATTGTAAAAAACAAAAGAAGTGTGTAGTTACAAGGCGCTTGTTGAGGAAGCATATTTACTAAATTTGTAAAAACTAAAAGAGTGATGTAAATTCAAGGAGTCTAACGATGAAGCACACTTCAAAAATTTTGTAAAACTAAAAAAGTCTTGCAAAAAACAAAAGAAGTGTGTAGTTACAAGGCGCTTGTTGAGGAAGCATACTTACTAAATTTGTAAAAACTAAAAGAGTGATGTAAATTCAAGGAGTCTAACGATGAAGCGCACTGCTTGTGCGTGAAGAGTGTAACGACGCAGAAGTTGCGTCGCTATTTTAGTTTTTATCTTGGTTTACTATCTTATTTGAGCCTATCCACGGCATCATCTCACGAAGCTTATTACCAGTTACTGTAATTAACTTAGTCTTATCGTTATTTCTCTCAGCATTCATACGAGGATAGCCAGCTTGACCTTCTAGGATAAAGTCTTTTGCAAATCTACCATCTTGAATCTCTTTTAGAATCTCTCTCATAGCTTGCTTGCTTTGCTCGTTGATAACGCGTTTACCTGAAACATAGTCACCATACTCAGCAGTGTTAGAGATTGAGTATCTCATATCAGCGATTCCACCCTCAAACATCAAGTCAACGATTAGTTTTAACTCATGTAGACACTCAAAATATGCAAGTTCAGGAGCATAACCAGCTTCTGTTAGTGTCTCAAATCCAGCTTGAACTAAAGATGCAGCACCACCACATAAAACAGCTTGCTCTCCAAAAAGGTCAGTCTCTGTCTCATCTTTAAAAGTAGTCTCAATAATTGCAGTTCTACCACCACCGATAGCTGATGCGTATGAAAGTGCCAACTCTTTAGTTGTACCACTTGGATCTTGTCCAACAGCGATTAAATCAGGAATACCACCACCACGAACAAATTCACTTCTTACAGTGTGTCCTGGAGCTTTTGGAGCTATCATAGTAACGTTGATGTTAGCAGCTGGGATGATGCGACCATAGTGAATATTAAAACCGTGGCCAAAAGCGATAGTAGCGCCATCTTTTAGGTTTGGAGCGATCTCATTTGTGTATATTTCTGATTGGCTCTCATCTGGAAGAAGAATCATAATCACATCAGATGCTTTTGTAGCTTCTGCAACTGTTAAAACTTCAAAGTTTTTAGCCTCAGCTTTTGCCCAAGAAGAGCCACCTTTACGAAGTCCTACACACACTTCAACACCGCTATCTCTTAAGTTTTCAGCGTGAGCGTGTCCTTGAGAACCAAAACCAATCATTGCTACTTTTTTGCCCTTAATTAGTTCGATATTACAATCTTTATCGTAGTAAACATTTAATGCCATTATTATTCCTTCTCTTAATATTAAGCCCTGTTGCCTAACAATTTTTTCGCATTATACTGAAATAAAGCAAAAACTTTTATAATACTCCCTACATTTACAAACAAAAGGCTTAATATGAAAAAATTCAACCTATTTAATGAGATTATCACTGTAGAAAAAAGCGCCCTACTTAGTGCCATAAACTCTTCAAAAACTTTTGCTATAAATATTTATGGAGAGATAAAATTTGAACCACTTGATGACAAAGAGATGCTAATATACCAAGGCCAACCTGAAGTAGTAGAGAGATTTGAGGATGTTTTAGGAAAAAACTATCAGTTAGTAGAGGACAGAGATAGAATCTTAATTAAAGCCTTTGCAAACTGGCAAGAGCTCATAGGACTAAATACACCTCGCGCATCTTATGATGACACAACTGCTGATGGTGTAGCTGAGTTTTCAGACTCCACTCTTGAGGATATTGGTTGGCATGCTACAGAATTTGACATCAGCTACAGAACTTTAGTTGAAGTTTTAGAGGATAGATGCGAAGGCATAATTCTCTGCATAGAACAAGATAATCCATACCAATTTAGCGGACTAGGATTTTTAAGCAAAGATGAGGAAGCTATAGAAGTTTTGTTTAATTATTGCCAAACTAAGATAAAAACTATGATCGAAAATGACCCTGCTTTTAAAAGAGAAGAGCTAACAGATGATGAAGAAGAAGCTGCAGAGTTTTTCAAACTTATTTAGCAGAGGCTTCTTTAATTTCTAATATCTCAAGATAAAGAGGTTTTTTACTTTTTATCCGTAAAAAATAGTCTGTATCTTCATCAACCTTAAACCCAAACTCTCTTTTTTTAAGAGATTGACAAACCGATATATCTAGGTAAGAATCAAACTCTTTTGAGATAATCTTTACATCAAAAGAGTTCGATTCTGTTGTTTTTATCCAAAGAGAATAGTTGCCTTTTTTCAATAGACCTAAAGGTACAAAGTATTCCTTATATGTATTAGTTGCAAAAGATGCTAGGTTATTTGAGTTATATTTTGCAATTTGTGGCATATAGAGTAAACACTCTTTTTTCATAAAATTAAGTAGTGTAAAAAACTCTTCTACACTGTTTTTTGAAATATTACTATCTTCTGAGTATCGTTTTATATGATTGGTTGCAGCTTCACTCCCTGTATTAAAAGTCAATCTACCACTACATTGACCCTCATGACATTTTGCACAGAGCGTATTGAAAGTTACACAAGACTTTAGAGTTATCTCCTCTAGTTTCTCTGCGGCGTATAATAGAGTAGTTGAGAGTATAAACAAAGTTGAGATAAGCTTTTTCATCCTTTGCTCTTTGCTAGAAACCTTTGTAGTATTATCATAGCTGAGATGGAGTCTATGCGTCCATCTCGAATCTGCTTAATTTCGCCTCTCATCATAGACTCTGCCTCTTTAGAGCTCCCAGCTTCATCTTGAAAAAAAACCTCACCTTGAAAATCAACTAGATTCATAAAGTGTTCTATGCGCCTTTTCATCTCATCTTCACTACTTCCACCAAGAGGGATGCCAATCACTACGGCATCTACTTCCCACTCTTTTATAACTTTTTTAACTTCATCAGATGCTTGATTTCTATTTTTCCTGATGATAGCAGGTAGAGGAGTAACTAGATCTTTATGTGCAGAATAAGCCAAGCCTATGCGTTTAAGTCCCAAATCTATAGCGATATATTTCAAATTGTTCTTCTTTTATTTTTAAAGTAGATAAGTAAACCCATCTATTGTGCGCTATGATGCTAAAGTAAGTTTTAGAAAAATAGACCTATTTTCCTAAACAAAATGAGCCAAACATCTTATCTAGCATCTCATCATTTTCAAATGGTCTTGTGATGGATGCCATCTCTTTTATAGCTTCATTTAGATGAAAAGAGAAGATTTCAAGCTCTTGGTCTAAGAGAGGTTCTCGTGCCTCTTGGATATTGTTTAGTGTATTTTGTACAGCTGATACTTGTCTTTGAGATATAAGCATTATCTCATCAGAGATATTGTTTTTATCCATAATAGACTTTAGTGCATCTATAAGCGGAGCTACACTCTCTTTTGAGTTTAATTCCAAATCAAACTCTCTCTCTTTCATTTGAAAAAGAGGCTCCAAATCTATCTTATTTTTAACAAACAAGACCTCTTTATCTTCTGCATCTCTCTCTATCAAAGAGAGTATCTGTTTATCTTCTGCGTCCATTACTCTTGAGCCATCAAAAAGCACTATAACTATATCTGAGTCTTCAATTGCCTCAAGTGAACGTTCTATTCCTATGCGTTCTATCTCATCGCTTGACTCTCTGATGCCAGCAGTATCTACGATGCGAATAAGATGCGAGCCAACTCTAACCTGCTCTTCTATGGTGTCTCTAGTAGTTCCTGCTATATCGCTAACTATGGCTCTGTTGTAGTTTAGGAGTGAATTTAGTAGTGAGCTTTTTCCAACATTTGGCTTTCCAATGATGGCTACTTTAAAGCCCTGCATCAGTCCCTCTCTTGATTTTGAAGCCATTAGGGTAGATTCAAGTGAGGATTCAAGTTTATTTAGCCTAGCCTCGATTTGATCTATCAAATCTTGTGGTAAATCTTCCTCCGCATAGTCTATGCTAACTTCTGAATAGGCAAGTATATGGATTATCTCATCTCTGATGTTTTCTATATACTCTTTTAGTGAGCCTTTCATTTGACGAGCTAAAATCTTTGCCGCATCTTCACTTTTTGCTTCTATAAGCTGCGCTATCGCTTCTGCCTCACTTAAATCTATGCGGCCATTAAAAAAAGCACGCTTTGAAAACTCTCCAGCATTTGCGAGTCTAGCTCCAGCATCTAGAGTTGCCTTAAGTATACTTTGTGCGACAATATAGCCACCATGACACTGAATCTCTACGACATCTTCTGCCGTAAAAGAGTATGGGGCTTTAAAGTATATGATGATGCTTTCATCTATAAGAGTGTTTTGAGAGTCGTAGAGTGTGCTAAGGGTTGCATATCTTGGAGAAAAATCTTGCTTTTTACTTAGTTTTTTTGCAATTTGTAAGGCATTATCACCGCTTATGCGGATAATTGCGATAGAACCTATGCCATTTGCTGTAGCTATGGCACTTATTGTGTCAGTTTGCATCTATCTGTCTCCTATCTCAAAGAAGAGGTTACTAAAGAGATTACTCCCACAAAAGGATTGTCTCTCTTTAGAAAAGTTTTGCTCTTGGCAAGAAAAAATAATCATTTTTAGTTCGTGTGATAATCATTTATAATGATATATTTCAGGCCATCACGAGTTGAGCGAATAGCTACATATTTGTCAGGATATATCTCCCTTAACTCTCTTAGAGCAATTTGCACAAGTACGCCGTCGAGAACCTTAGTTTGAGCTCTTCCGTCTCTCTCTACGCTCTCTTTTACGCCACTTAAGTATCTTAAAATCGACTCTTCTTGGTTTTTCAAAAACTCTGCGATTTCAAGGCGAAGTTGGAGTTGGTATTTTGTGTTTATCCAGTTAAATATCATGTACGATAGTGCTTTATATCTGTAGCCCTCTTTGCCTATAAGCAGAGCTGCATCTTCACCTTTAAACTCAACTAAAAGTGTGTTTTCATCATATACACTAACTTCTATCTCATCTATATCAAAACAGATTGACGCAAAGAGTTTGTTTATATCTTTTTGAACACTCTTTGCTATTTCTATATTTGAAAATATTTCATTACTATCATCATATTCATCATCATAGTCTGCAAGATATGATTCTATATCATCATCGTATTCTTCATCTTGAGTACTGACGAAAGACTCAGGCATAATTGTATCATTTAGGATATTTTGAATTGGTTTTTGAACTTTATTATGCTTTGTTTCTTCTTTAATTTCTTGTTTTTTGAGGATAGGAGTTTTTTCTTTTTTTTCTTCTTTTATAACTCTTTCTTCTTTAGGAGTTACTTGTTTTTGGCTTGGATAAAATTTCTCTTCTTCTCTTACAGCAACTATAATAGCACTCTTTTTAAAGAGCCCCAAAAAGCCTTTAGAAGGGTACTGAACCACTTCTATCTTTAGTTGTGTAACAGAACACTCCAACGAAGAAGCAGCATCTCTATATGCTTCTTCTAGAGTTGCAGACTCTATCTTAATCATCTTTTCTTCCAGTAGATTTTTTTGAACTTTTTGGCTCTTCTTTGTGCTCTATTTTTTTTGCATGATCGCTCACTGCTATCTCTGCATCTTGAGCATTTTTAAACTGCTGATTCACAATAAATTGTTGAGCAATTGAGAAGAGGTTGTTTACAAACCAGTAAAGTACTAGGCCTGATGGAAAAGTCAAGAAAAACAGAGTAAAGATAACTGGTAAATACTTAAATACTTTCTCTTGCAATGGATCTGTAAAGTTATTTGGTGTAAGTCTTTGTTGGTAGTACATAGATGCACCCATCAAAATAGGCAGTATAAAATACGGATCTTTTAATGAAAGATCATTTACCCATAGTATCCACTCTGCACCTTGAAGTTCAACCGCATTTAAAAGTACGCGGTAGATTGCAAAAAATACTGGGATTTGCAGTAGCATAGGAAGACAGCCACCAAGCGGATTTGCATTGTGTTTTTTATACATATCCATAACTGCAGCGTTCATACGTTGTGGATCGCCTTTATACTTTGCTTGAAGCTCTTTTATCTTAGGAGAAATCGCTTTAATCTTCTGCATGGAGACCATACCTTTGTATGTCAAAGGGTAAAGAATAGTTCTGATAATTAGAGTAAGAGCTATAATAGACCAGCCCCAGTTACCAAAGATTCCATGAAGCCATGATAGAAGTTGAAAAAGTGGCTTAGAAGCGAATGTAAACCAACCGTACTCTATCGCATTTGTTAAAACTGGCTTGATTCCTTCTAGTACTTTGTACTCTTTTTGACCAACATATCCACTAAAACTCATGTTTTGAAGTGCATCAAAGTAGATAACAGGGTTGTCTTCTCTATCTCTCTCAAGAGTTACAATAGTATCTTTTGTAAAATCATACATAATAGTTGCTGCATATTGATCAAATGCAGAAATTAGTTCAACGCCGCTAAAAGTTTTTCTACCCTCAGCATCTCCATCTTCTACAATCGTAGCTATCTCATCATCCGTATAGACCATAGCACCTGAGACTGTCATCATCTGCTCAGTCACTCGTGGTCTCTGCCCTAGATATATAAAATACCTCTTATCTTCTGATAGTGATACTTTTGCATCGTAGTGCCCATCAGCATAAAATGTAAGCTCTTTTGTAACTGTAAGTGATGATAATTTTTGAGTCAAAATAATTTTTTGAGGAGTACCATCAAGTGCAACTTTCTCTATCGATGCACGATATGCAACTGTTTTAGATTCGTTGTCTATCACTTCATCTAAAAATCTTATATAGAGTGGTTTCATACCTGTTTCAGGAATTAACTCTGCGTTAGCGCCTTCTTTATTTTTAAACTTTTTCTGTAGAAGTTCTTTTGAACTTATACGACCAAGCGTATCAATCTTTAAGATGAAATCTTTGTGAGTTATTGTTGAGATAGTGTTTGAGCGGCCTGCTACTGTACTAACTTCTTTAGTTATAGAGTGTCCAGTCGTTGGTTCAACTACATCTTGTGAGTTTTGTGCTACGTTTTGGTGTTTTAGTTCAACGCCTTGTTGTGTTTTTGCCACTTCTTGTTGTGGCTCCGCTGGTGGAAAAATTGCTGTGTAAGCTACGAAAAAGATTATAGACGCTGCTACTGCTAGCATTAGTCTTTGATTTGGTGTCATTTTATCTAACACATTCACCCTTTGTAAGAAAAATTTTTTATTATATAAAAGCGGTTTTTTTTATCTGGAACCAGCCAATATTTTATAGAATCAACGTCAAGCATTTCGGGCTTTAGAGTGAGCTTATCAAGCAAAGGATACTCTATCCCACCAATAAAAAGTTGATTACAACGCAGTATTCTAATCAAACTGTGGTAAAAAGCACTTGAAATAGAATTATTTTCAAAATGAATTCTTGCATATTCACTACATGATGGGTAGTATCTACAACTTCCAAAGCCAATAAGAGTAAAAAACTTCTGATAAAGCCATAAAAGTTTAAGTAAAATCTTTCTTAACATTTATCTAGTTCTTCAATACTTTTAGACTTTTGGAGAACTTTTTTAAAGTCACTTTGTAGTTGTTGATAAGTTGCTTCATTGATAGCTATTTTCGCTACGAATATATATGTAGCATCTTTGAGAGATTCTGAGTACTCGCAAAAAAGAGACCTAAGTCTTCTCTTTGCTCTATTTCTTTTTACTGCATTACCAATTTTCTTAGTAGCAGTAAATCCAACACTCTGAAGATTTGCTTGTGGGAGATAAAAAAGAACAAGATTCATCGTGTGAACACTTTTGCCTTTTTTATATATGTGCTGAAATTCTTTATGCTGTTTTAACGTATTAAAACCGCCTAAACTGACAATTTTTTACGACCTTTTGCACGACGACGGTTGATTATATTACGACCATTTTTTGTAGCCATTCTATATCTAAAACCATGAGATCTTTTTCTAGGTGTATTGTGAGGTTGGTATGTTCTTTTCACGACATATCCTTCTTTAAAATTAAGTTCGCAATGTTACATAAAAGTTACTTAAAACTCGATTAAGGTTTACTCTGTGGTCATTTAACACAAATTTAACAATCATGTCATTATAATTGTCTATTAAAAGTACGAATACAATATATGCAAATATCTCAATGGAGAATAAGTGAACTTTAATATAAAATTGCTTGCAAGCGTGCTTTTAAGCTTACTACTCCTGTCTTATTCACTTTTTCTTAATGTGCAAAGTATAGATTTTACAGATGAATTACTAAAATTGACTCACTCAAAAGAACATATTCAGAACGATATAGAGACAAACTTAAAGTCTCAAAAATATATGCTTTATACCTCCATAACTGCTCTTAGCATTTTACTATTTGCTCTATATAGGCTTTTAGCTCGGTATATAGAGACAAAAAAACGGCTATTACTTGGTAAAAAAAACGAAAAACTTCATAAAAATTTGCACTCTAAACTCTTGAAATATAGCAATGATTTAAAAAAAGAGATATCTGAGAAAACTGCAGAACTTGAGTTAAATACTTATACACACTTCTTAAGCGGTTTACCAAATAGAAACAGACTTTTAGAGGATTCTAGCACTTATGAATTTAAACAGATGGCACTTCTAAATATAGATAAATTTCAAAAATTCAATGATGTTTATGGAGAAGATATAGGAAATATAGCACTTAAACTTAGTGCCGATTTTTTAAGCTCCAAAATCAAGAGCAACAGTACTTTTTTATATCACATTGGTGGAGATGAGTTTGTAATTGCTGTAAAAGACTCTATAAAACTAAATAATACACTATTTATAAATAAAATAGAAGATGTTTTAAAAAGTTATAGAAGAGAGAGTTTTATCTATGAAGATAAAAAATTTAACTTCATGATGAGTGCAGGCTTGGCTTTTAGCGGTTCTAAAAAGATGATGGCTTATGCTGATATGGCTCTAAAGGATGCAAAAAAACGTAACGTAGGACTCTCTATATTTAACGATGATAAAGAGCTTGAAAAACTTCATAAGGAAGATATGGAGTGCCATGAAAAGCTCTCTTTTGCACTAGAAAATGACAATGTTATCTCTTACTTTCAACCTATTTCAGCTCTACAAGATGCATCACAAGAAACGAAATATGAATCTCTTGTAAGGATACGAGATAAAGATGGAAGCATTATCGCTCCTTTTAGGTTTATTAATGTTGCAAAACAAAACCGTATCTACTACAAGATTACAAAAGCTGTTATAAAAAATACCTTTGAGGCAATCTCAAAATACGATATACACTGTTCCATCAACATTTCTATGGAAGATATAGAAAATGACAGAACCCTTGAGATGCTTTATAGTAAGTTTGATGGGTTTGAATACAACCACAACTTAACTATAGAGCTTCTTGAGACAGAAGAGTTTAAAGATTATAAACGGGTTTATGATTTTTGTATGAGAGTTCGTTCTTATGGCATAAAAATAGCTTTAGATGACTTTGGAGCTGGTTATTCTAACTTTTCGCACGCCCTAAATTTGCCAATAGACTACATAAAAATAGACTCTTCCCTTATCTCAAATATAGATAGAGATATAAACTCTCAAATAATGGTCTCAACTATTGTCGGATTAGCGCATAAACTCAAGATTCACACCATTGCGGAGTTTGTCTCTTCTAAAGAGATTTTAGATACTGTAAAGAGCTTAAATGTTGATTTTGCACAGGGTTATTATATTGGTAAGCCTCAAGAGATAAAGAAACATATTCCTTATCTACTTGATTAAAAAATCTTTTAAAGAGTCTCCACTTGATTGATTAAATGGTGTTGTTGCGTCAAAGAGTTTCTCATTTTTTCCAACATGGCAATCTCTACAGCCTTGAATCACATCATGTTCTCTAATATTTGGTTTGTTTATCTTTGACATAGGATGACATGAAAAGCAGTCATCCCCACACTCAGCCATAGAACTAGGTTCAGCAGAGTGGCAGTTGATGCATGTAAGCATTGGTCTATGTCTTTCATCTTCATGTATCGTTGGTATTAACTTTGGATGACAGCTCATGCAGTCACCCGTGCAAGCTAAAAGACTAAGTGTAAATACAAATAGAGTTACAATATATTTCATAACTATAAGTTCTCTACTCTTACATCTATCTCACCATCTTTTATATCAAAATAAACTTTTGATCCCTCATGAACTTTACCCTCAAGTATCAGCTCTGCTAGTCTGTCTTCAACGATTTCATAGAGAGCACGCTTGAGTGGTCTAGCTCCATATACTGGGTCAAATCCAGCTTCTGCTACATAAGCTTTTGCCTCATCACTAAGATACAACTCTATATCTCTTTGCTCTACTTTTTTACGAATATCTTCAAAAAAGATATCCACAATTCCCATGATTTGTTCTTTTGCTAGTGCGTTAAAGATAACAATATCATCAAGTCTATTTAAAAACTCTGGCTTAAACGCTTGCTTTAGCTCACTCATAACCATAGCATCAAGTTCTGATGATGATGGGTTATTTATGATTTTATCGCTGGCAATATTTGAAGTTAGTATGATAATAGTGTTGCTAAAATCAACTGTAACTCCTTTGTTATCTGTAAGCCTTCCATCATCTAAGACTTGTAAAAGCATGTTAAATACATCTGGATGAGCCTTCTCTACCTCATCAAAAAGCACTACACTATATGGCTTTCTTCTAACTGCTTCTGTAAGTTGTCCACCCTCTTCATAACCAACATATCCTGGAGCTGCTCCCACTAAACGAGAGACTGCGTGTTTTTCCATATACTCACTCATATCTATACGAATGAGTGCATCTTCGCTATCAAACAAGAACTTTGCAAGTGATTTTGCAGTTTGAGTCTTACCAACTCCTGTTGGACCAAGAAACAAAAAGCTACCTATTGGAGTGTTCTCACTTGAGAGTCCAGCTTTGTTTCTTTTAATGGCACGAGCGACCGCATGTGTAGCTTTTTCTTGTCCTACAACATCTCGGTTTAACTCCTCTTCAACATTTAAGATCTTCTCTTTATCACCTTGGAGCATTTTGTTTACTGGAATTTTAGTCCATCTAGAGATGATGGAAGCTATAGCTTCTTCATCAACACTATTTTTAAGAAGAGTGCCCTCTTCTTGCATCTTTGCCCATTTTTCATTTATCTTTTTCTCTTCTTCTAAAAGGGCTGGAATTTCGCCATATTCTATCTCAGCCGCACGGTTAAACTCAGAGTTTGATTTTGCAAGATGTGCTTCTTTTCTTTTCTTTTCTATCTCATTTTTGATACCAGAGATTCTCTCAAAAACCTCTTTTTCAGTTGCAAACTGAGCTTCAAGAGCTCTAACTTCTTCACCTACATCAGCTAGCTCTTTTTCAATCTCTACAAGTCTCTTCTCATTTGCAGGAGTCTTCTCCATCTTCAGAGCTTCTTTTTCTACATGAAGCTCTGAACTTTTTCTCTTTGCAGCTCCTAGCACATTTGGTTCAGACTCTATTTGCATCTTAAGTTCAGCCGCCGCTTCATCTATAAGGTCGATGGCTTTATCTGGAAGGAATCTATCTGCTATATATCTGTCTGAAAGCCTAGCCGCTGCGACGAGGGCACTGTCTGTGATGGTAACATTGTGATGGGTCTCTAGTCGCTCTTTTATACCTCTTAGTATCTGAAGAGATTGGTTAACAGTTGGCTCATCAAGATTTATGGGTAAAAATCTTCTTTGAAGCGCCATATCCTTTTCAAAATACTTTCTATACTCTTTTAGTGTCGTTGCCCCTATAGTGTGAAGTTCTCCACGAGCTAGAGCTGGTTTTAGGATGTTTGCAGCATCCATGCTTCCCTCAGATGCACCTGCACCTACAATTGTGTGAATCTCATCTATAAAAAGGATGACATTTCCACTCTTTTTAACCTCATCTATAACTGACTTTAGTCTATCTTCAAACTCGCCTCTATATTTCGCACCAGCAATTAGTGCACTCATATCAAGTGCTATAACTCTTTTGTTTTGCAGTGATGTTGGAACTTTATTATCACTAATACGTTGGGCCAATCCCTCAACTAAAGCAGTTTTTCCAACTCCAGGTTCACCTAAGAGCATAGGGTTATTTTTTGTCTTTCTGATAAGGATTTGCATCATACGAGTTATCTCTTCATCTCGCCCAATTACAGGAGATAGTTTTCCCTCCGCAGCTTCTGCGGTTAAATCTATCCCATATTTAGCTAAAGACTCCATAGTCTCATCTGAGCTTTGAGAGTCTATCTTCGCTCCCTTTCTTGCAGCTTCTACAGTTTTTGCAAGTTCAGAAATATCTAGATATTTTTTAAGTATGCTTGCAAATGGTTCATTTTTTAAGTTTGCAAGCAAGTAAGTATCTACTGCTAGGAACTTATCACCATTTTTTGTCATAAGTCCAGCACCATTTTCTAGTGATGAGACAAACTCTCTTCCTAGTTTGATAGTCTCTTTTGTCACACTTGAAGATTTTGGAAGTTTTTCACTCATGCTTCTCACATCAAGTTCTATAGCAGTTTTGTCGATGTTCATCTTGTTAAACATCTGGTTTAAAACTGAGTTTGAGTTAGTAAGCATCGCCCAAAAAAAGTGTAACGAAGAAACCTCTTGGTTTTTGTTGTGAAGCGCTAGTGACACTGAGGACTCTATAGCCTCTGTCATGTTGTGTGTTAGTTTTTCAAAAATATTGTTAGTGTTCATAAATTTCTCCATCTGTAAGTTGATAATATTATATCAAGTTGAGTGTGACTATGTCAAGTCATTTTAGTCACTTCCTATTAAAAGTCCATTTAGTGATAACTTAGCTATTTTATATTATAATCAAACTTATACTATTAAAATCTTAACTCCCAAGGATCTGTTTTGCCTACAATCTTAGAAGCTATTACAACTCGCTCATCAAAAAGAGCATACCACTCAAAGGGTGTCCCTAAAGAGATTCAAGAAAAAATCTTAAAAGCTGCTGGCATGACACCAAGTGGAGCAAATATGCAAC
>Ga0265293_10003525_pt1 | contig 28965 bp, 28 predicted proteins | sample Munlanlewell138R_FD_192505 | JGI IMG/M metagenome (GOLD analysis project Ga0265293, IMG submission 192505) | Leachate microbial communities from a municipal landfill in Southern Ontario, Canada - Leachate well 138R | ecosystem: Engineered > Solid waste > Landfill > Unclassified | place: Canada... | reverse complement strand
AGTAGCTGCATAGTTAGTTAGACCAAGTTCGTTAGCAATTTCAGTCTTCATTTGATTAAGAGCTTGACGAGCTTCAGGAATTACTATCTTATTACTGTTATTATTATTATTATTGTTAGTCATTGTTATCCTCCCTTCATTGCTTATTTACTATTTGTAGTAGTATTATGTGCAGTATTTTCTTGAGTAAACCAAGCAAATTTAGTTATAAGTGGATGACAATGCCAACAAATACATAAAGTTTACATTTATTAAATTTAAAACTAGTATATTATCATTTTAAGCCCAAAAAGTATTAGTATAACTCCACCTATAAGAGTTGCATAATTTTTGAGAAAATTATTTTTACGCATTTTTTTACTAAATATTAATCCGCCTGCTGTTAGTAATGAAGCTGTCAGACCTACAACAATGGAATTTTTAAGCATAAGTGTTTTCATATTAATATTGCTAAACAAAGTGAATCCAATAACCAAAGCATCAATACTTACACATATGCCAAGTAGAACAATTATAGCAAAATTTAAATTGTTTAATTTTTCTTCTTCGGAGAGTCCTTCTCTAAGCATTAGCATACCAACTAATAGTACAATTATTCCACCGAGCTTAGATGACAAGTGAAATATGTACATATTAAATAGACCACCAAAACAACCTCCCGCTGTGACAAAAAGAAATTGAAAAAACCCAAATATCATAATTGCCATAAGGGCCTTTTTTTTAGTTGTTTTTTTGTTAAGACCTACAGAAAATGCAATACTAAACGCATCCAGCCCTAGAGCTATAGAGATAATAGCTAAGTTATAAAAGTGCATGGAAATCCCCCTCAGCGATTTTGCTAAAAATCAAGCTATATTAACTATATTAGTAATACCATGTTAAATATTATTAAAAGTTGTAAAAACACTAGGTTAATATTATAATGGAGTTAATATAATAAAGTGACCTTATTTAATAAAAGGGAGTAGCTAGCGGAAAATCGTTTAATTAATCGTCAACACGGCTTAAAGCCCGGTTAATTATTTATAGCGAGACTTTTATTTAGGCTTTTTTATGTCTAAATGAAGGTCTTTTCTTATAAAAAAATAGTAGAGGTGAAAAAATTTGGAGCAATTACTTTTAGGTATCAAAAATCTTGAACTAGCGAATGTAGGTATGTTTATTGTAGGTGGTGTTCTTATATACCTAGCAATAAAAAAGGAATTTGAACCAATGCTTCTATTACCTATTGGTTTTGGGGCAATCCTAGCAAACCTTCCTGTAATAGAGGGCATACCTGGTATAGCAAGTCCTGAGGGAGTATTAGGAATATTAAAGAATGCGGGTATTACTACGGAATTATTTCCAGCACTAATTTTTATTGCTGTAGGGGCAATGATAGACTTTGAGCCACTATTAAAAATGCCTTCTATGTTATTTTTCGGTGCTGCTGCACAGTTTGGAATATTTATGACACTATTACTTGCTTTGGCCCTTGGCTTTGACATTAATGATGCTGCAGCTATAGGTATCATAGGAGCTGCTGATGGACCAACTTCAATATTTGTAGCAAGTAGGTTTTCACCTAATTATTTTGCAGCCATATCCGTGGCCGCCTATTCATACATGGCATTAGTACCTTTAATTCAGCCACCAGTAATAAAATTGCTGACAACGAAAAAGGAAAGAATGATAAGAATGGAATATAAGGATGTTAAGATTTCCAAGTCAGTAAAGATTCTTTTCCCTATTATGGTTACTATCGTTGCTGGAGTCATAGCTCCTATTAGCGTTACGCTAGTTGGACTATTAATGTTTGGAAATCTAATAAGAGAATCCGGTGTTTTAGAGAGACTTTCAAAATCTGCTCAGAATGAATTGGCCAACCTAGTGACTTTGCTTTTAGGTATTACTATTGGTTCTACAATGCATGCAGAGGAATTTTTAAAAGCAGAAACATTGATGATATTAGGATTAGGTCTTATTGCATTTATATTCGATACTGCAGGTGGAGTTCTATTTGCAAAATTCTTGAACTTATTCGTAAAGAAAAAGTACAATCCTATGGTTGGAGCTGCTGGAATTTCAGCCTTTCCTATGTCAGCTAGAGTTATACAAAGACTTGCAAAGGAAGAAGACCCTACAAACTTTATTTTAATGCAAGCAGTAAGCGCAAATGTGGCAGGACAGATAGGCTCTATTATAGCAGGAAGCGTAATAGTAGCATTGCTTTCCCGAGGAGGTTTTTAATATGGAGAATTTAGATATAGGCTTAGAAATGATGCTATATGGCATAGCGACTACCTTTTCAATTTTAATACTGTTTTATTTGGGAATCAAATTGCTAGCAAAGATATTTCCTGAAAAGTAATCATAAACATCTCCTTTTAAAGATATTCTTTAAAGAAGGAGATGTTTTTATGTTATCACCAAGCTTAGAGGATTATCTTGAAGAGGCCTATAGATTAAGCATATTCTTTAAAGAAATAAGGATTAAGGATGTTGCTGAATGCTTAAGTGTGTCTATGCCCTCTGTTGTAAAGGGTCTTAGAAAGTTGAATAAATTGGGCTACATAATATATCAGCCTTATGAAAAAATTGTATTAACTGATAGAGGAAAGATAACAGGCCCTTTTTTAGTAGAGAGAAATAGGATATTGAGGGATTTTGTTAGTATGATTGGGTCAGAGTGTGATATAAGACAGGAAGCAGAAGCAATGGAGCATTATCTTACTAAATCTACTATTAAGTCTATTGAAAAGTTGGTGAAGTTTTTTACAGAAAATGAAAAACTCCTATTAGAGTTTAGAAAATATGAGGTGGATAGCGTTTTAGATGACAAGCAAAAGAAAGAATAAAGATACTTTACTGTATTCAAAGTATAGAGAGTTAGCCAGAAACAGTGAAGTATCTTTTTATATTAAACTAAACCTAAAATAGTAGATAGTGTTTTTATTGTAAAGGTAACTGCTATAGCTATTCCTGTTGTTAGGATAAATGTAAATATCGGCCATTTGAGTCCGTTAGATTCTTTTCCCATAGTCATTAAGGTTGTAGCACAAGGAAAATGTAACAGTGAAAAAAGCATAAAGTTTAATCCAGTTATCCATGTCCAGCCATTATTGACTAAAAGGTTTTTTAATGTCTGCAGGTTATCGAATTCTAGCATGGCACCTTGAGACATATAGCTCATTATTAATATTGGTAGCACTATCTCATTGGCAGGAAGACCTAGTATAAAAGCCATTATAATAAATCCGTCCAAGCCTATAAGCTTACCAAAGGGATCTAGAAACCCTGAGCATAAATTTAGCAAAGTATTATCTCCTACCATAATATTTGCAAACAGCCAGGTTATAGCACCTGCAGGAGCCGCCACCACAATTGCTCTAACAAGTACAAATAAGGTTCTGTCTAATAGCGACCTCACGAGAATCTTGCTAATCTGTGGTCTTCTATATGGAGGCAGCTCCAAGGAGAAGGTAGATGGAACACCCTTTAAAACTGTAGATGATAGAAATTTAGATACTGCTATAGTAGCTATTATACCTATGAGTATCATGAAAACTACTGACAGTGTTGCCAATATAGAGCTAGGTTTTCCACTAGCTAGGCCTATACCGCCAAAGAAGATAGCTGATATGGCTATAAGTGTAGGAAAACGACCATTGCATGGGACGAAATTGTTAGTTATCATAGCTATTAGCCTTTCTCTCGGTGAATCTATTATACGACACGCCACTATCCCTGCTGCATTGCAGCCAAAGCCCATACTCATAGTTAGAGCTTGCTTTCCATGGGTTCCAGCTTTTCTAAATGCATTATCTAGATTAAATGCAATTCTAGGCAGATAGCCTAAGTCTTCTAAAAGCGTAAATAACGGAAAAAATATTGCCATTGGTGGAAGCATAACTGCTATTACCCAAGCCAGTGTTCTATACATTCCTTGAATCAACAGACCATGCAGCCAATCAGGAGCATTTATATAGAAAAAAAAGCTACTTAGCTTATTTTCAAATCCAAATAATATGTTTGAAAGTAATTGAGAAGGATAATTTGCTCCTTCTATAGTTATCCAAAATATTATTCCCAATAGTAGCAACATAATTGGGTATCCAGTTATTTTAGAGGTTAATACATCATCAAGCCTTCTATCCCAGTTCACTTTCCTTTTATCATTAACCGAGACTACTGATTTTGCAATGTTTTCAGCTTTTTCATATATAGTTGCTACTATGCTATCGCCTAGGGCTTCACTATCCTCAATTTTTATAGAGATGAGCTTCTCTAGGTTACTCTTATTAGATATATTTTTATTGTGCTCCACGCCCTACACCTCAGCTTCAATATATAAATTTGCTCTTATAATCTCTTGTATAGATTTTAGTATGCTGCTATCACCATCTATAATTCTTAGTGCAATCCACCTAGCATTATAGTTTTCCTTTATATATTCGGGCAGACTGTTCGCTATTTCTGATACAAGAGCTTCTATTCTATCCTTGTAAATTATCTTCAAGGGGCTTATACCTAGGTTTCCTTCCACTATCATATCTATTGTTTCCTTCAATAAATCTACTCCCACTCCATCTCTTGCTACCATTGGAATTACAGGTATCTTCAGGTCTTTTTCTAGCTTTGATGCATCAATTATTATGCCTTTTCTAGTGGCTTCATCTATTAGATTAAGACATAGGATTACATTATCAGTTAGCTCCATTATTTGAAGGGCAAGATTTAAATTTCTTTCAAGGCATGTGGCATCGGCAATAACTATTGTAAGCTTAGGATTTCCAAAGCATATGAAATCTCTTGCCACTTCTTCTTCCTGGGAGCTAGCAAGTATGGAGTAAGTTCCAGGCAAATCCACCAATAAGTACTCCTTATCCTTATGTTTAAAGCTGCCTTGAGCATTTGTAACGGTTTTTCCAGGCCAATTTCCAGTATGCTGGTTAAGTCCTGTGAGATAGTTGAATAATGTACTTTTTCCTGTGTTCGGATTACCAGCTAGAGCAATTACAATTTGATCTTCACTTTTTTTACTCAAGTTATATTTATCTTTTAAGAGCGATAGTCCGCTTGATTGACTAGTAAGACCCATTTCTTTCCTCCTTAAAACCAATCATATTTCAAAATAAAGTTAGTTCATAAGTAACTTGCACAAAGCTGTATATCTTGGCTAGCTATTATATTGGTTTGACCACTATGTTTTGTGCTTCTTCTCTTCTTAAGGCAATTATTGAACCTCTTATATTGAAGGCTATAGGATTACCTGAGGGGCTCAATCTTTCAACAGAAACAAGAGAGTTAGGAATAAGCCCTAAATCAAGGAATCGTCTACGGCATATGCCTCTATTTAATATTTCCTTAATTCTTGCTGTTTTGCCTACAGGCAATTGATCTAGCAGTATATTTTCATTCTTTAATTGATTAAATCTTATTGAAACATTATTATAGGTTTCCATTTTCATACCCCCAATTTAATAGTTATGTATTATTAGCCTTGGCTAACAAGTGTAAAAAGTTAGCCTGGGCTAATGACTGGTATAAAAAACAATCCTATTATATAATTGGTTTTTTCTTTTTTACTCTGATATTGTCATTATATTTTGTATTAATAAAAGTGTTACATGACACCTTGAAGAATATGATTCAATATGATAATATAAGGCTAATAAATTTTGTATTTGCTTTTTAAAAGCCTAAAGGAAGCTGATTAGCATGTTATGTGATTCTTTAATTATTCAATTAAATGAGTTTCATCATCATTAGAGAGAGTTTGTGTCTATAAGATATAAAAATAGATGCAGGCTCTATTGGTATTTGCTTAGAGCTTGCATCTAGTGGTGATAGAGATTTTGATTTAAACCATGTAGGTGCCTACCTATATGGTTTTTTTGATTTTTTAAAATATTAGGAGGAATGGATATGAAATTACAAAACCTAAAAGGAACAAAGGATTTTTTACCGGAAGACCAGATTACCAGAGACAGGGTTAGGAGAACATTAGAAGATGCCTTTCAAAGATTTGGTTATATGCCACTAGAGACCCCTATACTATGTAGCTTTGATCTTTTAGCATCTAAGTATGGAGGAGGAACAGAGATATTAAAAGAGATATATAAACTCAATGACCAAGGAGACAGGGAGCTTGGCTTAAGATATGATTTAACTACTCCATTTGCAAAGGTTATTGGAATGAATCCCTATTTAAGTATGCCATTTAAGAGATATGAGATTGGAAAGGTTTTTAGAGATGGTCCTGTAAAAACAGGTAGGATGAGGGAGTTCATTCAATGTGATGTGGATGTAGCAGGGGTAAAATCTATGATGGCAGAGGCAGAGCTTATGTCTATGGTAGTGAGTGTATTTGATGAACTAAATCTAGATGTATACATCTCATATAACAATCGAAAGCTTCTCTATGGTATTCTAGCAAGCATTGGAGTAATAGAACAGGAAATTAATGAGCTAGTACTAACATTAGACAAGGTTGAAAAAATAGGGCAGGAAGGAATTCAAAGGGAAATGCTTGAAAAAGGAATAGATGAGGAGATAGTAGACAGACTGCTTAAATTGATAAATGACACTAACATCTATAGTCTTGAATATTTAATAAAAACCTATGACAACCAACTTGTTAATGATGGAGTAGAAGAGCTTAGAGAACTAAACGGATACCTAGAGGAACTAGATATACTTAAATACACCAAATTTTCTCCATTCTTAGCTAGGGGCTTAGATATATATACGGGAACTGTCTATGAAGTGTTTTTGTCAGATAACACCATATCTTCAAGCATAGCTGCAGGTGGTAGGTATGATAAAATAATTGGCTCATTTTTAAATAATGGCAATGAGTATCCAGCAGTTGGGCTAACATTCGGACTTGATGTTATCTATACAGCTATGTCCATGAAGGCAAGATCTCAAACCGCACCTTTAATTGAACTGTTGATAATACCTATTGAAACGGAAAAGGAGACATTGAAGTTGGCATGGGATTTGAGAAAAAAGGGAATTAAAGTAGATATTGATATGAGTGGCAAAAAACTCAATAAAAGCTTAAATACAGCAAATAAAAAAGGGATTCCATTTGTTATAGTTCTTGGCCAAGAGGAAATACAGTCGGGAAAAGTAGCTTTAAAAGACATGCTTAAAGGTGAAAACATTACAGTAAGTATGTCAGAAATAGAAGAAAAGATTATGTACTAGGACGGTTAATCCGTCCTATATCAATTATGTGTTCTTAAACTAATAGTGCTTTTTCCTACACATATGTTCTTGAACTAAGCAAAGAGCCTCACCAAATCTTTGAAAATGCACTACTTCTCTTTCTCTTAGAAACCTTAGTGTATCTATAACACCAGGGTCATCGCTTAGACGAATTAGATGCTCATAAGTAGCCCTTGCTTTTTGCTCAGCCGCCATATCTTCATGTAAGTCTGCTACTGGATCGTCCTTAGAGTTTATATATGATGCTGTCCATGGAACCCCTGCTGCATTGTGTGGAAATGGACTTTTGCCATGATTTGTATAATGAGCTTCGAATGGTGTCCCTTTAATTTGCTCTATTGTAGCATCCTTGCTTAATTTATATACAAGTGTACCTATCATTTCCCAGTGTGCTAATTCTTCTGTTCCTATATCCGTCAGTACTGCCTTTGCCTTTCCAGTAGGCATAGTCCATCTTTGGGTAAGGTATCTAACCCCTGCAGCCAGCTCGCCATCCGCACCGCCAAATTGCTCTATAATCATAGCAGCGAGTGCTGGATTAGTAGTGTTTACTCTCACAGGATATTCTAGCTTCTTTTCATAAATCCACATATATTAGCCCCCTTTATTAGCATCTACATTTTCCGAAATCTACATCCCATGGCCAAGGCTCATCTACATATTGCCATGGAAACCTGCTCATACTTGTGAACTTCAACGGTCCGTATTGTGACTCATAGAAACGGCAAAGTTCATCATATTTTTGAGAAAAGGTATTATGAAGCCTTAAAGCTCTTTCATCCTCTGGATGAGTGTCCAGATATAAGTTAGTTTCAACTAATACAAATCCTACCTCCATAAGCTGCTCAAGCAACTCAGCCTGATTGTTTTTCATAAATTGCACCTCCTAGAATTCTATTTACAATATACTTCTTTTTTGTAACGGTCATGAAGCTCGGGGAATAGTGTTCCATTTCTCAAAGCTTCTTTAGGTGTGAAAACCTGATCCATAACCTGAAATGGAATATAGGCATTAGCAAGCTTTGTATAAGGCTCCATTGGCGGGATACAGTAAATGCAGTTTTCCTTGTCTTTCATGAAAAAACCCCCTTTAGATATTGTTTTGCATTACCATATTACGCTAAGGAACTGCTAAGTGTGATATTATAATGACCATAAAAGGTCACAAATCCAAGGAAATAATTGTAAGAGGTATTTCTCTGTGGTATTATAATACTGGAAGAAACATGCAATATAATAGGGGGAGAGTACCATGATAAAGGTATTAATAGTAGATGACCAGAGCTTAATTAGAGAAGGGCTTACTATGATGCTAAGTCTTTATAGCAATATATCTATAGTAGGAGAGGCTTCCAATGGGAAAGAGGCTCTAGAATCTTTGAATAGTAAAGAAACTGATTTGATATTGATGGATATACGAATGCCAGTAATGGACGGTGTAGAGGCTACAAGAATGATAAAGGAATTATTTCCTCATATTAAGATATTAATTTTAACTACTTTTAATGAAGATGAATACATAATCCAAGGGCTTAAGAATGGGGCAGATGGATATTTACTAAAAGATATTAGCTCAGAGGAGCTGGTAAAAGCAATACAAACCGTATATGAAGGGAACATTCTCCTGCAGCCTGATGTAGCTAAAAAGATGCTTAGGTCAATGGAAGAGACCACACTTAAGAAGAATATGGAGGTAGAGGATTTAAAGGGACTTACAAGAAGAGAAAAAGAGATAGCATTATTAATCGGTGAAGGGAAGAGCAATAAAGAAATAGCAGCCAGCCTTTTTATTACAGAAGGAACAGTAAAAAATCACATTACCAAAATATTAGATAAGCTAGAGCTTAGAGACAGAATTCAATTAGCAATTATATTAAATAATAAATAGATACATTTTTTTCTTTAGCTATGATTTTCTATAAAGTAAATAGCTAATGTTCATCTGCATTACATAAAATATATTACTTTAGTAATATAAAAACATGACTGAGATGGTTACCTTGGCTAGAAGAAGCTGCCTCTTAATATTTATATACTAATAACAAAAGAAGGTTCTTTTAGGAGGTTATTTTATGCAAGGGTTAAAGAGGGTTGTGTTTTATATATCCTTTCCATTTTCTTTTATAGCATTTATTTTTCCCATATATGCTTCAAGCGTAGGTGCTAGCGTAATTGAAATAGGTTTACTTTATTCTATGTTTTCAGTGGTAGCTATACTAATAAGGCCCATAGTTGGAAATATAATTGACAAAAAGGGAAGGAAGAAAGGCATATTTATAGGTGTAGCTCTTTATGCATTGGTAAATATTCTTTATTTTTTGGCTAGAGATTACAAATATCTTCTTATTGCGAGAATCCTACAGAGTTTAGCAGCATCATTCTTATGGATAAGCATTGACGCATCTATTTCAGACATTAGTAATAAGGAAAACAGAGCAAAGAATTTTGGTATTTTAGATCAGGTACAGGTAAAAGGGGAATTTCTAGGTAGTATAATTGGTTTTAATTTATTATTGACTAATTCTTTTTCGATTTTTATTTCAAATTCTTTTAGTACCGTATTTTTGGTGTTTTTTATTGCTAGTATTATCTCAATGTATTTTGCTATTAAAAGTGTTCCTGAAACTGTAGGCTACAAGAAAGACTTTGAACCAGGTAGACTTAAGGGTAGCAAGCATACCATATATTTTTTGATAGCAATGGGAACTATTTCATTTGTCTTTAGCCTAACAGCGCCTATATATCTAATATATCTTAAAGAAAACATTACTAATGAACTATTTTTAATCACATGGTTGTTTGTTCCAGGAGCTATACTAGCTACTTTTCTTCCTAAAAAATTTGGAATTTTAGCAGATAAACATGGCAGAGAAAAGGTAATAGTTATTGGGATGTTCTTAACAGCCATACTTCAAATGTTTTTACCTTTTGTAAAATCATACTATCCTTTTATGGTTTTATACACGCTAATATCTGTTGCAGGTATGTTCTATAGTCCTGCTATGTCTTCTATTATCATTGATTTTGTAGGAGAAGATAAAAGGGGAAGGTCTTACGGGATATATAGTTTTGCAAGTGGTATAGGGGCTGCGATAGGGCCTTTAGTAGGTACCTATATATATGAGAATATAGGTAATAGCATTGTATTTTACCTCAAAGGCTCGCTTTTGATTATAATACTGGTACTAATATGTTATATTTATCCTAAATTTAAGTTTGCCGAAGGTAGATACAATGGAGGAATATCCGTACATTCAGCAGACTATCCTCAAAATCAGATTAATTAGGGAGGGGATAATATGTTTACTAGCAAGCCTATTACTTACTTATTAAGTCTATATTTACAGATAATACTGCCACTTGATCTTATATATAGTATTTTTACTAAAAGATATGACACTATAGTTGAGTATGTTTTATTAGCAATCTATGCAATTGCCATATTCTTCTTTATATATTCATTCTCTTATTGGGAGTATACAAACTTTTATCTAAGATATGTGTATTGCTTCTTTATAATAGCTGGGGTATCGTTAATCATTTATAGAATAGTTTCCACGGATATCACTGTTTTTGGTGACTTAATTGATTTAGAAGGTCAACCTGGAACAGTTATCTTGACTATAGGTCTCATTATTGTTGATATTAGTATTATCTTAAGTAAAATCAATAAAAAGAATTGCTTTGACTTGGCTTTTCCCTTTAAAAATGGTAGATATTTAGTTGTAGATGGTGGAGATGGCAAAGTATCTTATTTTAGCAATTATCATTATCATGGATGGAAAAACACTAATGTAAGTAATTATCAAATTATGCGGTATGCCGTTGATATAATAAAAATGAATAAATATGGCTTTGCCAATAAAATACTACCAGCATCTAACCAGGACTACAATATTTTCGGAGAAAAAGTATATAGTCCTGTAGACGGAGAAGTAGTAAGTGTGGATAGAAATAATGATGATAATATTCCATATGGGAAGCTTCCCGATAATTGGGGGAACAGAATTACAATCAAGAACAACAAGCACAATATATCCTTATATCATTTTAAAAAGGACACTTTAGTAGTATATGTTGGGCAAAAGCTAAAGGTAGGGGATTATCTAGGAGAAGTAGGTAATTCAGGTAAGTCGTCTAGACCTCATATTCATATTCATGTTGTATATTGTGAGGATAATGAGTATCGACTTGGAGCGGGTATGCCTATAACATTTGACAATAGATATCCAGTGAAGAATTGTGTAATAAAAGATTATCAGCAACCTGTTTTAAATGAGGAGATTGTATATGAGTAAATTAGTGAAATCTTTTGGTTATTTACATATTATCCTTAGGGCCTCAATGCTAATTGATGTTTTTTATAGGTGTAGGAATAGTGAAAAGGATATTTGGATTTTTTTCATTTGTTTTTTATTGGTTCAAATCAATGATTATCTACGAATATGTTATTTTTATAAAGATCATAGGATATATTACGCATCCTTATTTGCTTCTGTAATACTAAGTTCAATTGTTGTATTTAATTTAGCTGCATATTCTGATGTATATATGTTTTTGATTTTATATGAAATAATCTTTTATAGCAGTGGGAAAATATTTAGGTTGTTGATGGTATTGGAGATCTCACTTTATATAGGTCTAATGATTTTTAGAACAGCAGCTATAGGAGACATAACTAGCTTTGAGTTCTGGAAAAACAATATTCTCGATTTAATCATGTCTACTCTGCTACTACTTTCTTACTCATTTGCATGCCTATCCTACAGAGCCTTATTAAGAGAAAAGAGAAGAGTAGATACCCTAAATGAAGAATTAGAGCAATCCTATAATAAGCTAGAAGACCAGTCTAAAAAAATCGAAGAGCTGGTCATTACTGAAGAGAGAAACAGAATTGCAGGAGAGATACATGATAACCTTGGTCACACCTTAGTTGCTTTAAACATGAATCTAGATGTGGCACAAAATCTTATTGATAGAGATATAGAGAAGTCTAAAGGGCTTATAAGCAAATCAAGAGTTTTAACAAAAGATAGTTTAAATGACCTAAGAAAAGCGGTATATGCATTAAAGGAAGAGAACCCCGGAAGCTTAACAGATTCTATCAAAAGAATAATTGAAAATGTGGAAAGTGTAGGAAAAGTTAAAGTAAATCTAAATATTGACGAGAATTCAGATGATTTGCTATTAAGTTTTAAAGATACTATTTGTAATTCTATAAAAGAAGCATTAACTAATAGTATTAAGCACGGAAAAGCCAACCAGGTGAATATTGACATAAAGATTGTTAATGACAATGCCCACATCACAATAAATGACAATGGATTAGGCTGTGACACCTTAACTAAAGGAAATGGACTAGTAGGCATTGAAAATAGAATACTGAGTATGGGTGGCAAAGTAACCTACAATAGCGAAAAAGGAAAGGGATTTGAAATAGGCATAGAGTTAAGCCTATAGCAAATCCTTTTGCTATTGAACCCTATCCAGTTTTGAATTCAGCTAGGGCCTTTAAAAGTTCTGGGTAAAAATCTTCAATGGTTGGATATTTAGCCCTGTTGGTTTTGTATTCTTCTAGCTTCTTAAATAAATGCTTCAACATAAATAAAACCCTGGTTTTTTTCCTCATAAAGGGCCCTAGTATTCACGGAATTACCTTCATTATACATAAATCTAGCTGTAGAGCTCGAATGATATGCACATTTAAGCAAGTTTCCCAGTTTCCATATGCCATGCTTTGCATTTCATCCTTAATAGGGGCAAATAGTTCATTATATGGATTAGCTAAATCTATATTTTTTTCAGTAATAGGGTTTACAAATGAGTGACTAAATTCACGCTGCTACAAATATGTAAAATAATCATAGTTAGTAATAAAGAAAGGTTACCTATCTTTACCAACACCAATGCAGCCCAAAACACTATAAATTTCTGTATCACCATTGATATTTTCAATCTTGGGGGCATAGGCACCCTTCCCGTATAATGATGTTAAAATCACGCTATAGCTCTTTTGTTTTATGCCATGATATTCTTCTAATTGTTCTATTATGTTAATGTCATCCTTCAATAGTAGCAGAGTATTACCAATTATATTCTAAGGAAATTTTAAAATCAATTGCTAACAATAAAAAACCGCATAACTGACAATCTGTGTTGTCAATTATGCGACTAAATTCAATGAATTTATCTTTTAATTTCTGTGGTATTATTTATATCTATGAAGCTCAATATAGAGATTATTATCTTTATATTCGACTATGGCCTTATCAGTCATCATACCAACTAATGAAAGCTCTGTACCTGTGTCACTATCACCAGCTAGCTCCCAATAATATTCCTCAGCAGCCCTCTGACGAGGAGAATTTAACTGCTCCCTCAAACCATTTATACTCTCTAGAGTGCGATTTATATTACGTGCATTAATCAAAATCCTAAACATATCTCCATTATTTTCTATGGAAACATCAATTATTTTAGCATCTCCCATCAAAGCATAGGTAACCATTTCGCTTAAAATTTTAGAGACCTTTTTGATTTCAAAATTCATCGCTCATTCCTCCTTCTAAAAACATCTAACATCGGAACTAGTAGGGTAGCAATAATGCCAGCTGAAAAACCGTTGTTGTATAAGTTCATCCCTCCATGAAGCACTCCTACATTCATAGTGACAGCAAGGTGAACAAAACCCGCAATTATTCCTCCAATAACACCATATTCTCCTGCAATAGGAGCTAAACTAGTACCAAAAAGTGCAGCTATAATTACTGTAGTAGAACTAGTATTCCATACATTTAATATGCTTGCAATAAAAACACCAATCATAATAGGAATGCTGTTTCTTGGGTGCTTTCCAAAGGCAGAAAAGCCAACTATAGTAAGTAATCCACCGACTATAGGACCATTCATAGTACCTTTAGATATAATTACATATATTAACCCTAATAGTCCCATGATACCCATATTGATTAAAGTAGCTCCAAAGCCTGATGTGTATGTGAAATCAGCAACTAACCTACCAGACATTCTGAGAATTTTTGAATAACCCTTAACTAAGTTATTATCATTTAAAACATAACCAATTGTTATTAATATAACAAAAAATAAAGAAAGTAGGATTTTTAAGAGCAAATCATATTCTGTAGAAAGTATCATTCTTGGTTCAGTAATGAATCCATAGCCTTTCATAAAAGACATGACAACCGTTCCGATAAGACCAGCTGCAAATCCAACATTATAAAGATTATAACCATCATGTGCCCTTATGATATGTGCAGAAATTGGAGGTAGGAAAAATCCTGCCACAATACCCGCAATTATACCAAAAGACAATCCTGAAAAGTTGGAAGGACTTAGGGCATTGGCGACCTCAAAAATCATTGGAGCCAAAGCTGTACCAAACATTGATATAATTATTACGCTATTATATGATTTTTTCTCATACTTTGCATACAAATAACCACCTATATATATAGGCCAAACATTAAATATATTTTTCCCAAAAAAAGCAAAGCCAGCTATCGTAAAAATTGCGGAAATAGGAAGCCCACCTAAATGGAATTTAAGCTTCCATAGAAAATAGATGTTAATCAAAGTTAGTAAGGATGAGTTAATAAGGGCTGCACCAAGTCCACCTACTTTTATATAGTCTGTAAGCAGAACGTCAGGTTGAGTTATTATCATATGGAGCCCATTTATTATACTGTTATAATCGCTTACGAAAAAAGCTAAAATCAAAGAAGCAACTGGAAATATGGATAGAACTAAAAATTTAGTTTTCTCATTTACTTGTCTGTAGTCACTCAGGTTTTCTTTCGCCATAAATTCCTCCAATCTTTTTGTATTACTACTAATAGGGTAAAAATAATTCGCTATATTTATTATTATCCTTGTGAATAAATAGATACCAAATTTTTTTCATTTTACCATAAGTTTAACATAAAGGGAAACATTAAATTTTTAACAAAATAAAATTGACATATTCATTCATATATTGTAATATTAGAATATAAGGATTAAGTAGGAGTGATGACATATTAGTGATCATATGAATGTAAATAGCGAGATAATTAAAAAAGCTGATATTTTAAAGGCCATAGCCCATCCTGTTAGACTTTGTATAGTTAGAGGTCTGTTAGAAAATGGAGAACGCAAGGTTACTGATATGCAGCAATGCTTAGATGTTCCTCAATCCACTGTTTCACAGCATTTAACTAGACTCAAAGCAGCAGGAATAGTAGAAGGAAAAAGAAATGGTGTTGAAATATATTATTATTTAGTCGATGAAGATATAAAAAGAGTTATTAAGGCTTTATTTTGACAAAAGTCTTAATACATTTTTTTAATCAATACATTTAATAATTGAAATATATTAATATTAAGATATAAGGAGGATATGTATGTCAAAGAAAGTGTTAATAGTAGGAGGAGTAGCAGGTGGAGCCAGCGCTGCTGCTAGACTTAGAAGACTTGATGAAGGTTTAGATATCGTCATGTTTGAAAAGGGCGAATATATATCATTTGCCAACTGTGGACTCCCATATTATATTGGAGAAACTATTGAAGAAAGAGATCAGCTTTTGCTCCAAACACCAGAAGCTATGAAGGCAAGATTTAATATTGACGTGAGAGTAAATAATGAAGTGTTAAGAATTGACAAAGGCAATAAGGAGGTTCAGGTTAAGAATCTAATTTCAGGAGAGGTCTATAATGAATCCTATGATTATCTTGTACTATCACCTGGATCAACACCCTTAAAGCCGCCAATACCTGGTATTGATTCACCAAATGTATTCTCACTATGGAATATTCCAGATACTGACATAATCAAAGAATATGTTGACAACAAAGGCCCTAAAAGGGCAGCTGTCATTGGTGGTGGATTCATAGGTATAGAAATGGCAGAAAACCTGTCTGAAAGAGGACTTGATGTTACAATAGTTGAGATGGCTGATCAGGTCATGGCACCATTAGATTTTGAAATGGCTCAAATAGTACATCAACATATTAAATCTAAAGAAGTGAAGCTTTATTTAAAAGATGGAGTAAAGGAATTTCAGCATAACAACGGAGTTACTACTATAGTACTACAAAGTGGCGAGAGAATAGAAGCAGATATAGTCATATTGTCTATAGGCATAAGACCTCAAAGTAAGCTTGCTATAGACGCCGGACTTGAAGTAAATCAAAGAGGCGGAATTATAGTAGATGAGCATCTAAAAACTTCAGATGAAAATATATATGCATTAGGTGATGCCATAGAGGTAATAGACTTTATAAATGGAAATAAAACCATGATACCACTTGCAGGACCTGCTAATAAACAAGGGAGAATAGTATCTAATAATATTGTAGGTAAAAAAGAAAGCTATAAAGGAACTCAAGGAACTTCTATTGCAAAGGTATATGATCTTACTGTTGCTTCTACTGGTCACAATGAGAAGATATTAAAAAGAAATGGAATGGAATATGGCAAGGACTATAAGGTTTCCATAATCCATTCAAAATCTCATGCAGGATATTATCCAGGGGCATTCACAATGTCAATTAAACTTATATTCAAGTTAGATGGGAAAATTCTTGGTGCTCAAATAGTAGGCTATGAAGGTGTTGATAAGAGAATAGATGTGATAGCAACTGCTATTCGATTTAATGGTACTATATATGATCTTAAAGAGCTTGAATTAGCTTATGCACCACCATATTCATCTGCAAAGGACCCAGTGAATATGGCAGGCTTTACAGCAGAAAATATTCTAAATGGAGAAGTAAATGTTATACAATGGAATGAGTTAGATGGTTTAGATAATAATAATTCAATATTATTAGATGTTAGAGATGAGGTTGAAAGAGAATTAGGATATATAGAAGGTTCTGTAAATATACCTTTAAATCAGCTTAGAGATAGGCTTTCTGAATTGAATAAGGAAAAAGAAATTATCATCTACTGTGCAGTAGGCTTAAGGGGATATATAGGTGCTAGAATCCTAAATCAACATGGTTTTAATAAGGTGAGAAATTTAAGCGGAGGATATACTACCTATAGTTGTGTATTCTGTCAAGAAGATGATAAGAGCAAATGCTCAGGAGGTTCTTGTTCAGTAGAGGCTACATTTGATGATTCAGGAAGACAGCACTTACCAAAGGAAAGTAAAAAAAAAGCAGTAAAGCTTAATGTTTGTGGCTTGTCATGTCCAGGTCCAATTACTCAAGTATATGAGAAAATGAAAGAGCTTGAAGAGGGGGATATCCTAGAAATTAGAGCAACAGATTCAGGATTTTTTAATGATATTAAAACGTGGTGTAGAAGAACAGGCAACACTTTTATAAAAGGTGAAAAAGAGAAAAATGAGTTTGTTGTAACTATTCAAAAGGGTGTTGAATATACTAATGACCATATATCTGAAGCAGTTAATAATACTAAATCCTTAAATAATCACCCAGCTAAGGAAGATAAATCAATGGTAGTTTTTAGCGGAGATTTAGATAAGGCTATAGCAGCCTTCATCATAGCGAATGGTGCTACTTCTATGGGGAGAAAAGTTACTATGTTCTTTACCTTTTGGGGTTTAAATATTTTAAGGAAGCCAGAAAAGGTTAAAGCAGAAAAGGGATTTATGGATAAAATGTTTGGAATCATGATGCCTAGAGGTAGTAAAAAGCTAGGACTTTCAAAGATGAATATGGCTGGAATGGGCCCTAAGATGATAAGAAAAGTAATGAATAATAAAAACATTTCTTCACTAGAAGATTTAATTAAGCAAGCTATGGATTCAGGAGTAAACATCGTAGCTTGTACCATGTCAATGGATGTTATGGGAATAACCAAGGAAGAGTTAATAGATGGGATAGATTATGGTGGAGTAGCAGCATATCTCGGGGCTGCTGAAGAGTCAGATGTAAACCTGTTTATTTAGAAAAGCAAATCAAATTTTTTATCTCCTTAGGTAAAGGAACTAGGCTATGATTACTAAACTGTAAATATGGCTTCAGCTTCTTTGCCTAATTTGTTCATAACTATGGTACGCTTTCCTATTGCCTAAATAATAACAATATGATAAAATGAAGAAAATACATGTTTGGAGGTGTAAAGATGAAAAACTTGGCTTTAGTTGGCATTGTTTTAGACAGATTACCATTGATTTTAACAGCAAATATATTGATACAAGGAGGTAGTGTGTCTAAAATTAAATATTATGTCAACCAAAAGTAAGTAAATCTTCTTTAAAGCCAAAACATATTGTTAAGATTATATGCCTAGGTGAGAACTTGCTTGCCTAGGCTTCCTATATTAATACAAAGCCTAGGCAGAGATTTACTCGTCTGGGCTTTATTTTTTGAATCAAGGGAGGAGTTATCATGATAGATATTAGCTTAAACGGCATAAGTAAATATTATGGAGCAAATAAAGTATTAGAGGATATTACATTCGAGATTCACAGTGAAGACAGGATAGGATTAATAGGAAAAAATGGAACTGGGAAAACTACTGTGCTTAAGATTATTGCTGGCATAGAAAATAGTGATGGGGGCATACTTTCCATAAGAAAAAATGTAACCATAGGATATTTAGCACAGATGCCAGATTATCCTATGGAATATAAGGTTATTGACGTACTCAATATAGCATTTGAAAAGCAAAATGAGATAAAAGCAGAAATGCGTCAGCTTGAAGAAAAGATGGCAATTAGTGATGGAAATGAACTAGAGAAGATAATGAAAGTCTATGGAGAATTACAGCTTTCATATGAGCATATGGGTGGATATGAAACTGAAGAGAAGTTAAATAGAGTATGTATAGGACTTAAGTTAACAGAGACTATTTTAGAAAGAAGCTTTAGCAATTTAAGTGGTGGAGAAAAGACTACTGTAATGCTAGGGAAGATGCTACTTCAAAATCCAGATATACTTCTTTTAGATGAGCCTTCAAATCATTTGGATTTAGAGTCTGTTGAGTGGCTAGAGGAATTCATTAAAGAATATAAGGGCTCAGTCTTAGCAATATCTCACGATAGATATTTTTTAGATAATATAGCAACTAAAATAGTTGAAATAGAGGCGATGAAATCTAAGACTTATATTGGCAACTACAGCTTTTACATGCAATATAAGGAGGAAATGCTTAATCTCCAGTCAGAAGCATATAAATCACAGCAGAAAAAGATTAAAGAAATGGAAGATGCCATAAAAAGATTTAGAGAATGGGGAAAGGTTGCTGGTGAGGAACCCATGTTTAAAAAAGCTGCAAACATGGAAAAGCGGATTGAAAGAATGGATAAGATTGATAAGCCAATTTTGAATCAACCAAAAATAAAAGTAAACTTTTCTCGTGGAGAAAGGTCTGCTAATGAAGTAGTATCCATAAAGGGACTTAAAAAAGCCTTTGGAGAGAATGTGATAATAGATAATCTTGACCTAAGTGTTAGATATAAAGAAAGACTATGTGTATTAGGCAAAAATGGTTGTGGGAAATCTACATTAATTAAGCTTTTGCTTAACAAATATACTCAGGACCTTGGAGAAATTATTATTGGCTCAAGAGTTAGAATAGGATATTTAGAACAGGAGATTTTCTTTGAAAACGAGGAAAAAACTGTTTTAGAAACAATAAATGATTATTTTATGATACCAGAGGGAGAAGGCAGAAGGATTTTAGCAGGATTCTTATTTTACGGAGAAGATGTATATAAAAAGGTAAAAAGCCTTTCAGGCGGAGAGAAAAGCAGACTTAGGCTTTGTATTATGATGCAAGAAGAAAACAATCTACTCATTTTAGATGAGCCAACTAATCACTTAGATATTGATTCTAGGGAAATGCTAGAGAAGGCACTAGAGAACTTTAATGGAACCATAATTTTCATATCACATGATAGGTATTTCATAAATAAACTAGCTGAAAGAATAGTAGAATTGGATAATAAAAAGCTAATAGAGTACTTAGGAGACTATAATTATTATAGGGAGAAAAAAGCTGAAATTAAAGCAGTTTTAGTGGCAAATGAAGTTGAGACTAATAAAGCAAAGACAGCTGATAGAAGATTAAAAAACAATAATAATGCTAAACCTGAAGCTGAAGAAGCCAAGAGAAAAAAGAAAATATCATACCTTGAAGATGAGATGAGTCAGCTTGAAGGTCTTATTTCTCAAATAGATAATCAGATGGAAAAAGAGGCCTATAATCCTGAAAAACTAAATGAGCTTTATAGCGAAAAAGAAAACTTAACGGGGAAATATGATGACTTATTATCCAAATGGGTAGAATTAGGCTCCTAACATAAGTCATGTATTAGAATATTATAATCCATAAAAGCAAATACTAACAAAAAGCTTATGGAAGGTGATTTTATGGAAGATAATAGAACTAAACAAGAAATTATTAATCAGTTAAATATGATAGAAAAAGATCATCAACATATCCAGGAACATGTAACTAGTATAGATCTTTTAATGACAGACGATAACAATGGAAGAGTCAAGGATAATGCCATTGGAAAAAAACTAGATGTATTAAAACAAAAAATTGAAGAAGTAGTTGAGACATCCAACGAAATAACTTCAATCCTCAACCAACATATGTAAAACTGTACTTTAAGGTACAGTTTTTTTATGACCTAACCCGATTATCTGAACGCTTTTTTCAGAAAATCGCTGGTAGGTCAAACGCAACGAGAACCAAATTTATGCGAGCGATAGAGAGCAAAGAAATTTGTGTTTCGAGACTGCATATATGACCTAACCCGATTATCTGAACGCTTTTTTCAGAAAATCGTTGGTAGGTCAAACGCAACGAGAACCAAATTTATGCGAGCGATAGAGAGCAAAGAAATTTGTGTTTCGAGACTGCATATATGACCTAACCCGATTATCTGAACGCTTTTGTCGGAAAATTGTATTAATATCCTTTCTATATCAAATAATATTCATATAAACCATGAAAGGGTGATTAAATTGAACACAAGACTACTTGTTATCGCAGTGATTCCTGCTATATCAATAGCTATAGCAGTATATTTAAGTGATAGATATGACAGAGAGCCGATATCTCTTTTACTAAAAACCTACATTTTTGGAGCCTTGTCGGTTATTCCTGTAATTGTTGTACAAAGATTTCTCTCATCATTTAATGTGTTTACTGGATTATTAAGCGCAACTTTTATTGCATTTATAGTAGCTGGCTTAGTAGAGGAGTATTTTAAACGATTGGTAGTAGTAAAATTAATGTGTAAAAACAAATATTTTGACGAAAAGCTTGATGGAATAGTATATGCTGTATTTTCAGCCCTAGGATTTGCAACTGTAGAGAATATAATGTATGTAGTGTTTAGATTTAGCTACAATCCCTATATAGGATTATATAGAGGAATACTGTCTGTACCCGCTCATGCTGCCTTTGGAGTTACAATGGGATACTATCTATCATTAACAAAGTTTGCTACAAATAAGGCAAGAAAAAAAGCAAACTTAAGAAAATCCTTGTATATGCCAATGCTCTTACATGGAATGTTTAACTTTATTTTAATGGCAGGGATACCACAGGTAGGAATTGCTATTGGCATTTATGCTCTATATTTATGGATAACCAATCAGAAAAAATTAAACACATATATATTTGATTCATATTCTAAATTCGATAAGTTACAAGGTGGTGACGAAGGATAATATGAATTAGCTATAGTAAAACAAAAAATAATTATAGATAAATATTTGGCCATAGTATAGAATGTGTATTAGAACATTATTTACCAAGGGAGTATGATTTTATGAATAAGAAGAAGATAACTCTAACTATAATTATTTTATTGTTTTTTGTAGTATTAATAACTGCTGGATATATTGCAGATAAGCTAAATACAAGAGCAGATAATAACTTTGACCTAGGAAAGGTCGATACTAATCAAGAAATAGATATATTGCCAGAAGAGGATATTATTCCAGAGGAGGAAGCAATTCCTCCCAATATAGTAGTTACAATTGCTGCAGCTGGAGATATTATGTTTCATGCTCCTCAGTTAGCAGGAGCCTACAATTCTGAGACGTCAGAATATGACTTCAATTTTTCCTTTGAATATGTTAAAAAGTATATTGAGAGTGCAGACTTAGCAATAGGAAACTTCGAAACTGTAACTGCAGGAGAGGAATATAAATATCTGGGATATCCTACATTTAATTCGCCTGTTTCATCTATAACAGCACTTAAAAATTCAGGCTTTGACGTGCTTTCCACAGCAAACAATCATAGTCTTGATAAGGGGAAGAAGGGCATAGTCAACACAATAGATTCTATAATGGAACATGAATTAGTGAATGTAGGAACCTATAAGGAAGCTACAGATGAGGTGCTAGTACAGGATGTAAATGGTATTAAAGTTGCAATTTTATCCTATACATATGGCTGCAATGGCTTAGAAGTATTGTTGACACCAGAAGAATTAGATTATATGGTAAATCTAATTGACGAAGAAAGGATAAAAAGTGATATTGAAAAGGCTGATATAGCACAAGTAGATGCTACTATTGTTTGTATACATTGGGGCAATGAATATCAAAGGAACCCTTCCGAATATCAAATTGAGCTAGCTGATAAAATGATTGAATGGGGTGCAGATATAATATTAGGTAGCCACCCTCATGTTATTCAAAGGTCAGAGATAAGAGATCATAATGGAGAGAATAAGTTTATTATTTACTCTATGGGTAACTTTATCTCAAATCAGAGAAGAGAAACACTTAGCATTGGTAATAGAAGATTTACAGAGGATGGAATCATAGTTCAACTAACACTAGAGAAGGACTTTTCCTTAGAGAAGACCATAATAAAAGATGTAGATTATATTCCTACCTGGGTATATAGGTATGAAGAATCTGGTGTTTACAAGCATGTTATACTTCCAACAACTGATTATATTGAACAAGATAATCTTGACTTCACTCAAGAAGTTCTTAACAGAATAGAAGAGTCATATAATAATACAATTGAACAAATAGACCAGAGATAATTTTATCTCTGGTTTTTATGACCCAACCCGATTATCTGAACGCTTTTTTCAGAAAATCGAACATTTACCTTAATACCCATATTACAAATCATTTATGTCTGTCCTGAGGTTATGTCTCTTATTTATAATTTTCTAAGATACAAAAAAACAACCTTTTTAGGTTGCTACTTAGTTTCTATTGAGTTGTTAAAGTATTGATATTTAAGCACTTATTTTTGTTGCATTCTTCTCACTGAAAGGATGTACTTTCCATAACTCCGACGTATATTTTGAAAAGATTATAGCTTTTTCTTCAATATCCAATGTACTCCATTTGGTAGATTTCATTCTAGATAAAATATAAACAATATCTGATTCGATATTTTCAAGTTTGGAATACTCAATAGATATTCCTCCCAAATGGTTTCTATTCAGATTATTAATTGTTATATATATTATACCATAATAGTAGTATTATAAGAGGCTAGTTTTAGGAGTTTATTGAGACAATTCTAACTAGTTTTTTTCTGTTAATTATTAAAAAAATTAGTGAATTAAATATTTGAATGATATATAATTAAGTAAAATAATTTTATAATTATTGAAACGAAAATAATTTAAAAGATTATATGAGTGATAATAAGAGTAATGGGAGAAAAATATAGACAAATTATTAAATAAAGAAGATTATTATATACCAAATAAAGATATTGTTTTAATTAAAGAAGAGATAAATAGAATAGGTATTAACGTACAAACAGGTTCAGAATATTTAAATGAAATTGATGAAAAAGTTAGACTTAACTTATTATATATTAATCCTGGCTTTCTATATTCATTAGTTATAGGAAGTCAGAAGGACTGGAAAATAATTGATATAAACATTAGTAAGGATTTATTTATAAATAACATGGTGCCCGTATATTTTCGCTCAGAAATGATTACAGATAGCTCTGAACAATTTTAAATGGTACAGGGTAAAGCATATAATCTAGTAGATAAAAATGCATATATAGCTTGAAAATCTGAAATTACTCATTTACTAGATGAATATTTTATACAATCTATATCTGAGATTTTAGAAAAAGATGTAGATATTTCAAATATAGAAAATAAAGAATTAATGAATCTTATGAGAGATAAAGTTATTTTTTCTAAAGTACTACAAGGTAGGCATCCTACATTATTAGTATATAAAATGTCTGAGAAAAACGAGTTTAGAAATGCAAGGGCAAGAGATGAATATTATACGACATGGGAAGCAATAAATAAGGGAGAATAATAAAACAGTTAAAAATTAGTCATATCTGATTATTAGGGGTTTGCATCTAGTCACCAAAGAGAGAATAGACAATTACAGCAGCATTGTATGTTCAGGCATGTTGAGATAGCTTTTAGGATAGAACGGGAGTAGCTTGGAATAAGAATATTGGGGCATGTGCCCCTTTTTAATTTTATGTTTCCTTTTGCTCTTCCTAAATTATTATGAACATATTATTTATAATAAAGATATAAAGCTATAAAAGGGAAAAGGAGATAAATGTAGAATATTAAAGATTAAGAGAGCAGTCTTTTTTGACCCGCTATTAGATTGTTGCTAATATAACAATGTGCAAAGTAAATTTTATCAATATTTCCTTTAATAGTAGTTAAACACTATTTAAATAAAATATTATTTATTATATAATTATAATTAGGACCAGATATTTTAATATAATTGTCAGAGGTGTGAAAATGCAATCTTTTGCTAATTTATTTTACAACATAAGACTTAGAGATGTTATAGATATTTTAATAGTTGCATATGCCTTCTATAAGATTTTTATGCTTATTAGGGAGACTAGAGCAGAACAGCTTATAAAGGGGATAGCATTATTATTCGTAGCAACAAAGGTAAGTGAAATATTAGAGCTATATACTGTCTTTTGGATACTTGAGAATACTATGACAGTAGGAGTTATAGCTCTATTAATTGTTTTCCAGCCTGAGCTAAGAAGAGCACTGGAAGTTCTGGGTAGGACTAGATTTTTTACAAAATCAATTATTGAAGTGAAAAGCGAAGAGTTGGAAATGATATCTGATGAGATAATAGAAGCCGTAGCGTCACTTTCTAGACAAAAGATAGGAGCGCTAATAGTTTTTGAAAGAGAAACAGGGTTAAATGAAATGGTTGACACGGGAACAAGAATTAATGGTAGGGTATCAAGCGGACTTTTAATAAATATTTTCATACCAAATACACCTCTTCATGATGGAGCAGTTATTATAAGAGAGGACATTGTAAAAGCAGCAGGATGCTTTCTCCCATTAACAGACAATTCCCACTTGAGTAAGGAAATAGGAACTAGACATAGAGCCGCACTTGGCATAACTGAGAGATCAGACAGTGTTGCCGTAATAGTATCAGAAGAGACAGGTATAATATCAGTGGCAGATAACGGGATATTGACTAGATATTTAGATATAAAGGCATTAAAAGAAATTTTGATAAATATGTATACACCTAAGACTCCAAAGCCAAATCTACTGACTAAATGGAGGAATAGAAATGAATAAAGCAAAGAGAAATAATATTACTATAAGAATTGTAGCCATTATAATAGCATTTTTTATGTGGACTTATGTAATGAATAAAGAGAATCCAAGAACCACTCAAGATATTCCAAATATTCAGGTAGTATATTTAAACCAAAATTACTTATCTGATGCTGAGCTAGAGATAATGGAGCCAACTGAATCAAAAGTAACTGTAAAGCTAGGTGGTAGAAGAAGTGACCTGAAAACTATAAATCCTAATGATATCATAGTTCAGGCTGACTTGTACGGCTATCAAGAAGGTATGAATAGAGTACCTGTTGAAGTAAATGTTCCTGAAAATGTTACTGTAGAGTCTGTAAGTCCTCAATATATACAATTAAAACTGGACAGCATAATAACCAAGGAATTTAAAATAGCCTTAAGAACTACGGGTAAACCTGAAAACGGGCATACACAAGGAGTAGGGGATGTTCGGCCAAGCACTGTACTTATTAAGGGGCCAAGGACCTGGGTTAACTCTATAGATGATGTAGTAGCTACTCTCGACTTAACTAATGTAAATACTGACATAAAGACAAGTAGGCCTGTTAGGGTATTAAATGATAAGGGTGAAGAGGTTAGAAACATACAAAAAGAACCAGGCACCGTAGAGATTACTGTGCCAATCTTGGGAACTAAGAATATACCAGTTATGCCAAGAGTGAAAGGAACTCCATTAGAGGGTTATAGTATTACAGATATCCAAATAAATCCTAGTAGTATTAATGTAAAAGGAAGAAAAGAAATAATTAAGGATATTGAGTTTTTTGAAACTGAGCCTATAGATGTAGAGGCTATTAATAAAACAATGGAAGTACCAATTAAAATTGTTCTACCTAGGGGAATAGAGTTAATGGATCAGGGGCTGAGACCATTAGCTACAATAAATGTTGAACAAATAATTGAAAGAAATATGGAATTTGAAACTAGCAAAATAACTTTCATTAATTTAGATATACGTCATGTTTTAGACAAAACTAATCTTCCTGACAAAATATCGGTTACAGTAAAGGGAACACAAAGCAGGGTAGATGCATTGACGGATAGAGATGTTACACTTTATTGCGATTTGTCAGGATTAGAAAAAGGAGACCATAGTGTAAACTTAAAGGTAATACTTCATGAAGACCTAGAGCTTGTATTATTAGAACCAGAAACAGTTCAAGTAACAATTCAAGGCGAAGAATTTTAACTATTTTTAATATATTTGCAAGGAAGCATTAAATAAGGTTATTATAATAGGGGCAGGACGAAATCTATATCCAAAATCTGCTCCTATTCTATTGTAAAGAATTAAAGGGGGAAAGGCATGTTGAGGAAATACATATTAGCAATTAATCCTGGATCAACTAGTACAAAGGTTGCCTTATATAATGGTGAGGAAAAGGTTTTCGCTAGTAAGATTGAGCATCCTAGCACAGAACTTGAGAAGTATAATAATGTTATAGATCAATATGAGTACCGCTTAAATGTAACAAAAGAGTGGTTAAGATCAATCGACATAAGCACAGCTTCCTTAAGAGCTATAGTTGGACGAGGTGGAATGCTAAGACCAATACCAGCTGGGACTTATTTAGTTACAGACTTAATGGTTGAGGATTTAAAGAATTGTGTTGGAGGAGAACATGCCTCAAATTTGGGTGGTATTTTAGCAAGGGGAATAGCAGATAAGGAAAACATTAGGTCCTTTATAGTAGATCCAGTAGCTGTAGATGAGATGAATGACATAGCTAGAATATCAGGGATACCAGATATAAAGAGAAAATCACAGCTTCATGCATTAAATATAAAAGCAGTATCACATAGATATGCCCATGAGAACAATAAAAATCTTAAAGATCTAAATCTAATTGTTGCCCATCTTGGTGGAGGAATATCCGTTGCTCCTATTGAAAAAGGCCATATGACAGATGTAAATAATGCAAATGAAATGGGCCCTTTTTCTCCTGAAAGGACTGGTCATCTACCAGTAGGTGAGCTTATAAAAATGTGTTATTCAGGCAAATACACATATAACGAAATAAAAGCAAAGATCAAGGGCAAGGGCGGTCTTGCCGCTTACCTAGGAACTAATGATGCTAGAGAAGCAGAAGAAAGAATGAAAAATGGAGATGAAAAAGCAGGTCTGGTTTTCATGGCTATGGCTTATCAAATAGCTAAAGAAATCGGAGCTATGGCTACAACCCTTAGTGGTAGAGTAGATGCCATTATATTAACTGGTGGATTAGCCTATTCAAAGATACTTACTGATAAAATACAAAGCATGACAAAATTCATAGCCCCTGTAGAACTATATCCAGGAGAAGATGAACTAGAAGCCCTGAATGAAGGTGCATTAAGGGTCCTAGAAGGCGAAGAAACAGAAAGGATTTATGAAAACGAGGTGGAGATCAGTGATTAAGAACTTTGAAGATGTGTTAGATCTTGCCAAGAGTAGAGGTCCTAAAACCTTATCAGTGGCAGTTGCCCAAGACAAAGAGGTTCTAATGGCAGTAAATGAATCTGGAAAAATGGGAATAGCTGACGCTATACTTGTAGGAGATAGAAAAGAAATAATAAAAATAGCAGAAGAAATTAATATGGATGTAAGTAAATATGAAATTATAGATATTATAGACCCAGTAAAGGCATCTAGAAGGGCCGTAGAGCTTGTAAGCACAGGGAAAGCTCATATAGTAATGAAGGGTCTAGTGGATACTTCGGTGATATTAAAGGCTGTCTTAGATGGAGAGATAGGACTTAGAACAGGCAATATACTAAGTCATGTGGCTGTATTTGGTGTAGATACATACCACAAACTGCTTTTAGTCACAGATGCAGCTATGAATATAGAACCGGATTTAGGTCAAAAGAAGCAGATTATAGAAAATGCTGTATATTTAGCTCATTCAATAGATATAGAGGAGCCAAAGGTTGCAGTAGTTTGCGCAAAGGAAAAGATAAATCCTAAAATGCCTGCAACTGTAGATGCAGGACAATTAGTTGATGCTAATGAAAAAGGAGAAATAAAAGCTTGTATAGTTGGAGGACCTTTTGCATTAGACAATGCCATATCAAAAGAAGCTGCAATTCATAAAGGTATAGATCATCCAGTAGCTGGTGATGCGGATATTATACTCACTCCAAATATAGAATCAGGAAATGTGTTATATAAAGCTCTTGCATTTTTAGCAAGGTCAAAAAATGCGGGTATAATAGT
>Ga0265293_10003524_pt1 | contig 28966 bp, 26 predicted proteins | sample Munlanlewell138R_FD_192505 | JGI IMG/M metagenome (GOLD analysis project Ga0265293, IMG submission 192505) | Leachate microbial communities from a municipal landfill in Southern Ontario, Canada - Leachate well 138R | ecosystem: Engineered > Solid waste > Landfill > Unclassified | place: Canada... | reverse complement strand
CCTGAAAGGATTTCAATTGCTAACCCTCGTGGTCAATAACGTTAAATTCCAAGACGGCGAACAAGTAATGGAGCAATCAGACAGGAAAATCGCCTGATGCCCATACACCAGATTTGACCATAACTCGCGGTAAAAGCTGCGATCAAAGCGCAAAGCCTCAAGCTCGATACCAAAGAGCTGAAGCAAATCACCGCCGCCGTCAGCTGGAAAAACCCAGCCGCCGCAAAAGTAATTAAGAAAGTCCATAAAGCCAAACCTAATCCGCTGTATGGCCTGTTTGATGTCAACGGCAAAACCATTGAATACCAAACCGACAGCGAGCTGCGCGATAACGAAAACGTCGCGCTGGATCCAAGCCAAAGCGTTGATGCCCTCAACGAAGCCTACTTTACAAAAGAAGTGCAGCCCCATGTGCCGGATGCCTGGATCGACGCCAGCAAGAAAGACGCAAAAGACGAGCAGATTGGCATCGTCGGTTACGAGATTCCATTTAACCGCCACTTCTATGAATATCAGCCACCACGGGATTTAGCTGAGATTGATGCGGATTTGGATGCGGTGTCGGCGGAGATTATGGCGCTGCTACAAGAGGTGCACTCCTGATGGCCTTTTTACGCGATTGCTGCGTTGTGGCTGTGCTTATGTTCAGGACGAACGGTATGCCGCGTTTGCATGGATGCAAAAGAGCGGCCGCTCAGTCACATACGATCTGTATGCTCCTTCGCTGCGCGCAGGCACGCCTTGCTCTCACGCAAAAATCCTCAACAGGAGGATTAGTTCATGGGTAAGTATCAGGCGTATCTGGACTATAAAGATTCTGGCGTTGAGTGGTTGGGTGACATTCCAATCTCATGGATTGCATTACCAATAAAAATGGTTTCTAAAATCTTTAATGGCGCAACGCCTAAGTCTGGAGTAGCACCGTTTTGGGATGGTGATATACCGTGGGTGACGCCGGCAGATTTAGGGAAATCAGTTTCACCATATATTTCCAAAGGCTCTAGAAGTATAACTGCTGCAGGATATAACTCTTGTGGTGTCTCTTTAGTTCCAAAAAACTCAATTATTCTTGCATCAAGAGCGCCCATAGGAACCTTAGGGATAGCATCCAATGATCTGTGCACAAATCAAGGCTGTAAATCGTTAGTTGTTAAAGATAGGTTTGTACCTGAATTTTTATACTATGTGTTGTTAAGTAGCACTGAGCAATTGAACTTGCTCGGAAGAGGCTCAACATTTCTTGAGCTTTCTGCAGATGATTTAGGTTCATACAAAATCCCATCACCATCAGAGTGCGAACAACAAAAAATAGCCAGCTTCCTCGACCATGAAACCGCCAAAATCGACACCCTGATTGATAAGCAACAACAGCTTATTCAACTGCTAAAAGAAAAACGCCAAGCCGTTATTAGTCATGCCGTCACCAAAGGTCTAAACCCCAACGCCCCTATGCGTGACTCAGGTGTTGAGTGGCTAGGAGAAGTGCCGGAGCATTGGGTAGTAAAGCGGCTTAAGCATATATCGCCAAAAGTTGGTGTTGGGCTTGTTATTAACCCTTCAACTTATACAAAGGATGAAGGCGTATATTTCATATTTGGTGGTGATGTTAAGGAGTATTATTTCGACTTATCTAAAACTAGAAGAATCTCACCAGAAGATAGTGATAACTTATTGCCATCTCGATTAAATTATCGTGATCTTGTTTCCATTCGTGTTGGCTACCCAGGTATAACAGCTGTTGTTACTGAGGAACTTGAAGGTTCTAATTGTGCATCTGTAATTGTTATTCGACGAGGTGAGTATAACTCTGACTGGTTATGTGCTGCTATGAATGTATGGGTTGGTAGACAACAAGTTGAATTAGCTTCTTATGGCGCAGCACAGAAACAGTTTAATGTTGCGGATGCAATAGAGTTCATTTTTCCTGTGCCTCCTGAAAGCGAACAAGATGAAATAGCTAATTTTATTGATGGTTCACTGCAGCGATTTAATACACTGTCCAACAAAGCAGAAAAACAAATTGAATTGCTCAAAGAACGCCGCACTGCTCTAATCTCCGCTGCTGTGACCGGCAAGATAGACGTTCGACATCATGTCTCACGCCCTTCGGGCAACGACACAAGTGAGGTTAGTGCTTAATGTTGAATATCGATATGTTGTGTCATTGTCCAAATCTACCGTCCATGGTGATTTGTGACGTGCGTGACTGGCAAGTTCCTGCGCCAATGCAAAGCAAGGAGGCCGTATGAGCCGTAATGATGCGATTAGCTTGTCTATTCAAATCAACCTGTGATTAGAATAGGCTAAATAATCGCATCACGGAATACATTATGTGGATTTGGCAGCAAGACGAATGGCCCAATTTTACTTGGGATAACAGCATCATCGACCCTTTATTAAGGCAAACTCGCCTTAACCAAGGCGTGCTGCTGGGTAAAGCACTCAGCCAATCGGCTGATCAAAAACAAAGTATGTTAGATACCTTGCTGGCGAATCTTGTGCATTCAAGCGCGATTGAGGGCGAGCAGCTTAACGTTTTTTCTGTGCGTTCTTCGCTGGCCAATAAACTGGGGCTTAGCGAAGCACAGCCTTTTCCCACTACCCAGCAAACCGATGGCCTAGCCGAAATCATGCTGGATGCGGTAGAGAACTTAGCTGCGCCGCTTAGCCTAGAGCGACTCTTACACTGGCATAGCCGTTTGTTTATAGAGGGCAATACCTTATTGAACTCAGTGGTTGGTGGCCAACTTCGGGGGGACGCACCGATGCAAGTGGTATCGGGGCGGATAGATAACCCTAAAGTGCATTTTACCGCCCCAAGCCGTGCGCTATTAGACAGCGAACTCAGCTGCTTTATCGACTGGTTTAACGCATCGCAAACCGATACCAGACTCGACCCATTATTAAGAGCCGCCATTGCACACTTTTGGTTTGTGACTTTGCATCCTTTAGAAGATGGTAATGGACGTATCACGCGCTTATTAACCGACTTAGCATTAGCCCAGGCTGAGCAGCAATCGGTACGCTTTTACGCGATGTCGGTGGGCATTTTAGCCAAACGTGCTAGCTACTATAAAATCCTAGAGCAAAGCCAAAAAGGTGCGCTGGATATTACCCCTTGGCTGGTTTGGTTTTTAGAAACCCTAAACGATACCTTTGCCGGGGTTATAACTGAGCTTGAACAAACGCTCTTTAAAGCCAGGTTTTGGCGTCAAATCGACCAAACACAATTACTCAAAGAGCAAGTGGAAGTCCTGAATACAATGCTGGATGGGGACTTTCCAGATGGCATTAACACCACGCAATATCATCGAGTCGCTAAAGTCAGTAAGCCCACCGCGACGCGTCACCTCAGCGCCTTGGTGGATTTAGGCTGCTTAGTGAAATCAGCAGCGGGCGGGCGTAGCACACGTTATTTGCTACCGCACAAAACCATAGTGTGATGACAAAAATAAAGAATTTTTAACAAGTTAGTTTTGATGGATACGCTTAACTGTGTATGCGGTCGAGAATCTGTATCTTTAGCTTAATCTAGTACACTTGTCAGCACACTACTTACGCTGTTATCTTGTCCGAAATAACACGCCTTTTTCCGGACAAGTATTTATTATGATTAAGCCTGAAAGCATTGAAAATACTGTGCTTTATCGTATTTACGGTAATGGTAGGGGTTGGGCTTTTTCTAGAAAAGATTTTGCCACCCTTGGCGAGCCTGGCAGCATTGATCGAGCCTTAAGCCGTTTAGCTGAAAAAGGAGTTATTCGCCGCGTAATGCGCGGGCTTTACGATTATCCCGCCTATAGCAAATTGCTTAAAAAAGAACTCAGCCCCGACATCGATCAAGTTGCACATGCGCTGGCGCGTAAATTCGGCTGGCAGATTCAAGTCTCAGGTAATGCTGCGCTCAATATGCTGGGTTTATCCACGCAAGTGCCTACTCAGTATCTATATTTAAGCGATGGTCCGAGTAAAAGCTATCAGGTGGGTCAGCGAACAGTCGAGTTCAAAAAAACAAGTTTTACTCAAATGGGCTTAAAGTATCAGCAAAGTGAAATATTGGTGCAGGCCATTCAGGCTTTAGGTGAGCAACCCTTAACCGCTGAACAACAGCACAAAATCCGTGATTATTTAGCGGCCACTAGCGGTATCAAAGATGTGGTTGAAAGCGGTGAGTTATCCGAGTTGCTGGTAAAACGGATTTTAAAAGACACCCAGTATGTGACGGGCTGGATCGTTCGTAATATTAGACAGGTGTTATTAAACAAGGAGTCAGCGCTGTGAGTTTAAACAATCAAGAACCTGAAAAAGGCCAAGTTTTACTCTATCAAACTGAAGAGAACGACTTACGTCTTGAGTGCCGTTTTGTTGGTGAAACCTTGTGGTTAAGCCTTAATCAAATGGCCGAGCTATTTGGTCGTGATAAATCGGTGATTTCTAAACATTTAAAAGCCATTTTTGATGAAGGCGAACTGCAGCGCGAGGCAACTGTTGCAAAATATGCAACAGTTCAAAGCGAGGGCGCACGCGAGGTAGAGAGGCAGATAGAGTATTTTAATCTGGAGGCCATCTTTGCGGTGGGCTATAGAGTACGCTCTAAGCAAGGGATACAGTTTCGAACTTGGGCAACAGCGCAGTTAAAAGAGTTTATGGTTAAAGGCTTTGTCATGGACGACGAGCGTCTAAAAAAACCTGATAATAGTGTCTATTTTGAACAGTTGCTGGCGCGTATCCGTGATATTCGCTCTTCTGAAAAAGTCTTTTGGCGCAAAATTTGTGACATTTATGCCACCAGCATTGACTACGATGGCAAAGCAGAAGCCAGTCAACGCTTCTTTGCGCAGGTGCAAAATAAAATGCACTGGGCAACTCATGGTCATACTGCTGCGGAGTTGATTCATTTGCGTGCCGACTGGCAAAAGCCAAATGCAGGTTTAACTCATTTTGCGGGTGGTGAGCCACGCAAGGTTGATATGGAAGTAGCTAAAAACTACTTATCTGAAAAAGAGTTATCGCAACTTAATCGCCTAGTGACATCCTATTTGGAGTTTGCCGAGCTACAAGCTGAACGTGGCCGTTTAATGAAAATGGCTGACTGGAGTGCTAAGCTCGATGACTTTTTACGCCTGAGTGATTATGAGTTACTGAATCATGCAGGTCGTATTTCAGCGTTACAGGCTAAGCAGAAAGCGGCCTTGGAGTTCGATGCGTTTCAGCGAGTAATTGATGCAGCTCCGAGCCAAGTCGATAGAGATTTAGAGCAAGCAATTAAGCGTTTACCTAAAAAGTAATTTGAGACTGGATGATCGATAGATCAATAAAAGGAATTCGGGGATGAGCAAAGCAAGCGAACTGACCTTTCAGAACGATATGATTCGTCAAATGCTCGCCAACGGGTGGCAGTTGGGTACACCGCCTGGCTACAACCGCGAGTTGGCCTTGTATGAAGAGGATGTCTTGGGTTTTGTTAAAGACACTCAAGACGAGCAATGGCAAAAGTTTTGCAAGCTGTACCCCAACAATCCTGAGACCAAGTTCCTTGAACGCGTCGCTACGCAGCTCAATAAAGCCGACCCCAACGCTGCCAACAAAGAGTTGCGCACCTTTGGCACCTTGGGTGTGTTACGCAATGAACTGCGCGACCGTGGTACGCGCTTTAGCCTGTGCCAATTTAAGCCTGAACATGATCTCAATCCCGACACTTTGGCGCGTTACCGCCAAAACCGCCTGCGCATTGTTCCTGAGTTGGTCTACTCGCCTTGGGCCAGCGATGCGCATGAGTTGGAGACCGGGAGTAAAGCTAAGAAGTGGCGTATCGACATAGTTCTGTTCGTCAATGGTTTGCCCGTGGTCACGCTGGAGCTTAAGTCTGAGTTCAAGCAAGCCGTGCAAAACGCCATTACCCAATACAAAACTACCCGTCTGGCTATCGACCCTGAAACTAAAAAGCCTGAGCCATTGCTGACCTTTAAACGCGGTGCTTTGGTGCACTTTGCCGTGAGCCAGTACGAGGTCTATATGGCCACGCGTCTTGAAGGAAATGACACCTACTTTTTGCCGTTTAACAAAGGCACAGCCGAAGGCGGCGCGGGCAATGATGTACCTGCAGATATCAACCAGTACGCCACCGATTATTTATGGAACGAGGTGCTGCTACCGGATAACTTGTTGAATATTCTTGCGCGTTTTGTCCATTTAGAAATTGAAGAAAAAGAAGACTGGGAAGGGCGTAAATACAAGAAAGAAACCCTGATCTTCCCGCGCTATCACCAGTGGGATGTGGTCAGTCAGTTGGTTAATGCTGCGCGCACTGAAGGCCCAGGCCATAAGTATTTGATTCAGCACAGCGCAGGCTCCGGTAAATCCAACTCGATTGCGTGGTCGGCGCACCAGTTATCGGCGCTGCATACCGCTGCAGGGCATAAGCTGTTTGATTCCATTATTGTCGTCACCGACCGCACCGTGCTGGATGATCAGCTGCAAGAAACCATTTCGCAATTTACCTCCACTGAAGGTGTAGTGGGGCGGATTAATCGCAGCGAAGGCGATGGTTCTAAATCTGAGAAGCTGGCGGCCGCGTTGGAAGGCTCGCAGCCGATTATTATTGTTACCATTCAGACTTTTCCCTATGTGCTGCGCGCCATTGAGAACAGCGTCAGCCTGAAAGAGCGTAACTATGTAGTGATCGCCGACGAAGCGCACAGCTCGCAAACCGGCAGCACCGCACGTCAGCTTAAAGAAGTGCTGAGCATTGATAGCAAAGGTGACGATGACGAGCTGAGCAGTGAGGATATTCTCGATGCCGCTGTGGCGTCACGCCGTGCTTCGCCAAACTTAAGCTATCTTGCCTTTACCGCTACGCCAAAAACTAAAACCTTAGAACTGTTTGGCCGCTTACCTGATCCGAATTTACCCGCGTCAAAAACCAATAAGCCGCAGGCGTACCATGTCTACAGCATGCGACAGGCCATTGAAGAAGGCTTTATTTTGGATGTATTGAAAAACTACACCAACTATAAAGTGGCCTATAACTTGGCGATGAAAATTGCTGATAAAGACGAAGAAGTCGAAAGCAAAAAGGCCAAAGTTAAACTCAATCAGTGGGTGCGCCTGCACGATTACAACATCAGCCAGAAAGTGCAGGTCATCGTTGAGCACTTTAAAGATAACGTCATGGGTTTATTGGGCGGCCAAGCCAAGGCGATGATCGTCACCAGTTCCCGTAAAGAAGCGGTGCGCTATAAGTTGTCATTGGATAAGTACTTGGTGTCCAAGCAATCCGAGAAAGGCTATCAAAACATTGCTGCGATGGTGGCGTTCTCCGGCGAAGTGGAGTTCACCGAGAAAGATCCAAATTCCGTCGCGTTGATTGGTGAGAAATTCACTGAAGCTAATATGAATCCAGGTCTTAAAGGCCGTGATATGCGCAAAGCCTTTGATAGCGATGATTACCAAGTGATGATTGTCGCCAATAAGTTTCAGACCGGATTTGACGAACCGAAACTCTGCGCCATGTATGTGGATAAAAAACTCGGCGGGGTGGAGTGCGTGCAAACCCTGTCGCGCTTGAATCGTACCTACCCCAGTAAAGCTGAGACCGGCACCTTTGTGCTGGATTTCTTTAATGAACCGCAAGATATTCTCGATGCCTTCCAGCCCTATTATCAAACCGCTGAACTTGCCGATGTCTCTGACCCCGATTTGATCTTTGATCTGTACGAGAAGCTACGCGCTGCCGGTATTTTCCAGTGGCATGAAGTTGAGCAGTTCTGTAATGCTTTTTTCGTCAAGAGTAAAAGCAACGCCGCCATCGGTAATATCTGCAAGCCTGCGGTTGAGCGGTGGACCCAGCGTTATAAATCTGCGGTGGCAGCTTATAAGCAAGCGCGGGATATGTTTGAACGGACCAAGCGCACTAAAGATGCCGTACTCATTGCTAACGCTGAAAACAGTTTTAAAGACTGCAAGCAGGAAAAAGACGCACTAGAGATCTTTAAAAAGGATCTCGGCACCTTTGTACGTTTCTATGAGTTTATGTCGCAGATCGTGGATTATGACGACAAGAATCTGGAAAAGCTCAGCCTCTACGCGCGCAATCTGCGTCCGATGCTGCGTGAAGTAGAGAGCGATGAAGAGGTTGTGGACTTAAGCAATGTGGTACTGAGCCACTACCGCCTCTCTAAAATCCGCCAGCAGGATATTCAGCTGAAAGAAGAGGCTAAAGACTATGAGTTAGAGCCCGGCGATGCGCTGGGTACGGCCAAGGCTAAAGACAAACAAGAAGAATTACTCTCGCAAATCGTCGCTAAGCTCAACGAGTTATTTATCACTGACGAGCTGACCGACGCTGATATGGTGAACTACGCCTACACCGTGCGCGACAAGGTGCGTGAAAACACCCTAGTCATGCACCAGCTGGCGAACAACACCCCAGAACAAGCCATGCTCGGCGACTTCCCTAAAGCCGTAGATGATGCGATTTTGGGCAGCAGCGATGCTCATCAGAATCAGATGATGCAGTTGCTGAGTGATCCAAGAAAGGCCGAGCAGTTTTCTAAGTTGATCTTTGCGATGCTGAGTAGCGGCAATTGATTGAAGCTGTGAGTGAGCAGGTTATTGCCGGTTTAGGTATCGGCAATACAGTCTGAAAACAGTATGTTATGAGTTTGCATAGAGCCTGAGTTAATCAGATTTCATCAGATCATCGACTACGGCAAGGATAAAAATAAACATGAACCAGAGCCATAACGAAAAGCCACCGGTACTCCTTGTGCACGGTATGTGGGGCAATCAGGAGGCGCTGAAAGAGGTGCATGATGCCTTTGTTGAGCAGGGTTATGTGACTGAATCCTTGCGTCTGCTATATCACTGTCCTAAGGCTGAGCACACGGCGGCCAGTAAAGAAAAGCTGGCGCAAACCGCTTTGCAGGACTATGTGGTCTATATCATTGAACAGGTTAAGCGTCAGAATTCGCCGCCAATCTTGATCGGGCACTCCATGGGCGGATTGTTGGTGCAGTTGGTGGCCGCGCAAGTGCCTTGTAATCGCCTGATTCTTCTGTCGTCTGCAGCGCCTGCGGGTATCAACGGGCTGAGCTTGTCGGCCATCAAAACCTTTGGCAGCAACCTCTTGCGTTTTCCGCTGTGGCGCAGCATCACTGAAGTTAAACTGGCAAGTATTCGCTACGGGATTGCTAACTCGCAAAGCGCAGCGGTGCAGCGGGAAATTTATGCCAGAAGCACCTATGAATCGGGTAGGGCGACCTGGCAAATCAGCATGGGATTGCTGTTAGGTCGTCGCTCGGCAGCTTACGTCAATACCGAGCAAATTCAGTGTCCAGTGCTGATTATTTGCGGTACGGCTGATCGAATTACGCCCATTAATGTCCAGCGCAGCATTGCCCAAGGCTTCGGCGCGCGTGGTCAGTTAGTGGAAATTCCCAATTGTTGTCACTGGACGGTTGGCGGGAAGTTTTTCTTACAAATTCGCACTGAAATTTTCCAGTGGCTAAATACTTAAACTACAGGAAAAAAGCGAGGGCTTGAGTTGTATAGCGGATCAAGCACTGATCAATGCGCAGCACTTTGCCGATGCTGTACGCTCGGCGGGTTATTCTTGCCCAGCTGTTGCCGGTGCTTTTCTGACTGCGCGAGCGATCTTATCAAGGTCGCGTAAGACCTCGTACTTTGAGTGCTAGGATGAATAGCGAGGGCGGCGCAAGCTGCCCCTGAATAGGTTGTTAAAGTCTTGGCAGTAGGAATTAATACTGGTGTTATGTACAGTATGATGAAGAAAGAGAGCGCCTCAACGAAGCAGCTGAGTGTCTATGAAACTGTGGGAAGTCCAAGATCACCATCCATAAAGTACTAGACTCTGTTTTATGCGCTAAAGTATTGGCGGAAGAGGTCGAGCTTTATGATTCTAGCTTTGGTTGTTTTTCGCCTTATGTCTGCTGAGCAATACCGGCCAGCGCCACAATAATAATTTATGGAATCCTTTGTTTATGCCCGTTAGCACTGTTTTATTGCTCGCCTCGATTGGCGTCTTGTCGCTATTTTGTCAGTGGCTGGCTTGGCGCGTGCGTATGCCGGCCATTGTCTTCTTGTTAGCGGCGGGCATCGCTTGTGGTCCGGTTTTGCACTATTTAAAGCCTGAGGAGGTGTTCGGCGATCTGCTGTTTCCCATGGTCTCATTGGCGGTGGCGATTATCTTGTTTGAGGGCAGCTTGACCCTGCGCTTTTCCGAGATTCGTGGGCACGGAAAAATGGTGCGTAATCTGATTCCGGTGGGGGCTATTGTGACCGGGATTATCGGTACCTTGTCGGCGCACTGGATTTTGGCTATCACTTGGGAAATCTCCCTGTTGTTTGGGGCTATCTCTGTGGTGACGGGTCCAACGGTGATTGCGCCGTTACTGCGTTCAGTGCGACCCAATGCCAAGCTGGCCAATATCCTACAATGGGAAGGTATCATTATTGATCCCGTTGGCGCTTTGCTGGCGGTGTTGGTGTATGAGGGGATTGTGTCCTGGGGGCAGGGTAATGTCTTTGCTCATTCGCTGTATATTTTCAGCACCACCCTTGTGGTGGGGACTGTGTTGGGCGCGGCAGCCGGTTATCTAAACGGTCAGGTGCTGCGTAAACACTGGATACCGCACTATTTGCACAACGCTGGAACCCTGACCTTTATGTTGGGGGTGTACGCACTGTCGAATGAAATCGCGCACGAGTCGGGCCTGCTGACGGTGACCATTATGGGCATCTGGATGGCCAATATGAAACAGGTGGAAGTCGAGAGCATTTTGGAGTTCAAAGAATCCTTAAGTGTGCTGTTGATTTCCGCGCTGTTTATTATTCTGGCGGCGCGTATTGAGTTTTCTGCTATCGCTGGTTTGGGCTGGGGATTGGCGGCCGTATTGGCTATTTTGATGTTGGTCGCACGGCCTGTGAGCATTTTTATCTCGGCGATTGGCACGACGTTAAATTGGCGGGAAAAACTTTTTTTAAGCTGGATTGCGCCACGCGGTATTGTTGCGGCGGCGGTGTCTGCGCTGTTTGCTTTTCAGTTGCAAAGTAATGGTTTTGCTGGCGGCGAGACACTGGTGCCTTTGGTGTTTATGCTTATTATTGCCACCGTTATGATACAAAGCCTGACCGCGCGGCCATTGGCCAAGTTGCTCGGTGTGGCGGAGCCTGGCGAGTTTGGCTTTTTGATTTTGGGCGCTAATCCAGTTGCGCGGATGATTGCCAAGGCGCTGAACTCACATGATGTGCCGGTGCTGCTGGCGGATAGTAACTGGGATAATGTGCGTCAAGCGCGTATGGAAAACCAGCAGGTGTATTTTGGTAATCCGGTTTCGGAGCATGCGGCAAATCAATTGGATCTGACAGGGATTGGTAATCTGTTGGTGATTTCGCCCTACAAACAGTTGAACTCACTGGCCACCTATCATTTTCTGGATTGGTTTGGTGATCACAACAGTGTCTACAGTCTTTCTGAAGGCGATCAAGAACAGAAAGCGCGCTACCAGACCGCTGAGAAAATACAGCGCACGCGCGGTCTATTTGATGGCGTCAGCTACGCCAAACTGGCCAGCTTAGTCAGTCAAGGTTATACGATCAAAACTACTCAGCTTAGCGACGAGTTCAGCTATCAGGATTTTCTTGCGCAGCACCAGAATCAGGCGTTGGTCTTGTTTACCTTTGACAGCAAAGGCCACATCACGCCAGTCAAATCTATGGCTGCCCTTAAGCCTGATGAGCAGGCCAAGTTGATCAGTCTTGTTCCGCCCAAGGCGGCGGAAGAGCGTGCAGAGAGTAAAGGCGAGGAGGCAAGAAGTGTTGAGGGTGCGGCTAGCGACAAGGGCGTGCAATAGGGCAATAGGGCAGGAGGGCCTACTTGGGCCGATTGGTTTTTTGGCAGAAAACCGCTGCTAGAGGGTCACTGATCTGATTGATGGAATCGGCCAAAACTGCTTTTTTGCATCAGTCCGTGCCATCCGCGGGCGCTGGATGGCACGCGGCTCAGGGCCTGCTTAGAACTTCACCGCACCTTTGGCCAGCAGGTGGTCGATCTGTTGGTTATCCAGTCCGAGCGCTTGTAGCACCTGTTGGCCTTCAGAACCAATCGGCCCACCGGCCTTGCTATAGGTGGTCTGATAGGCGGAAAACTTAATCGGCGAGCCGATCTGCTGCTGCGTGCCAAGCTCTGGATGCGGCACATCAACAACCATTTGACGTGCGGCTAACTGTGGGTGCTGGCTGGCCTCGGCAAAGCTCAATACCGGTTCAACACAGATATCGACTGGTGCAAACAGTTGTTGCCAGTGGGCAAAGCTGTGTTGCTGGAAAATATCGCTTAAGGTTGCCTTTATTTGCGCCTGGTCTTCAGGTCCTGCGCCAAGAGTTTTAAGTTGTGGCTGATTAAGTAGGTCGCATAGGCCGCTAAAGAACTTAGGCTCTAGGCTAGCGACTGATAGATAGCGGCCGTCCTGTGTTGCGTAATAATCATAAAAACTGCCACCGTTGAGCAGGTCAGCTTCGGCCTGCGGCTCGACTTGACCACCGAGGTAACCTGCACCACTCATGCCGTTTAAGGCAAAGGCGGCATCGGTCATGCTGATATCGATGTGCTGGCCTGCGCCGGTTTTTTGGCGATGATGCAGAGCAGCAAGAATACCTATCACGCTGTGTAATGAGCCGCCAGCGATATCCGCCACTTGAATGCCCAATGGCAACGGCGCTTGGCCTTGTCTGTGTGAGTAGCTGCTGACGCCAGACAGCGCTAGATAGTTGAGGTCATGCCCTGCGCGGTCGCGATAAGGGCCGGTCTGACCGTAGCCAGTAATGGAACAATAGATCAGTTTGGGATTGATCGCCTTGAGTGCCTGATAACCCAGGCCAAGTCGCTCCATCACTCCAGGGCGAAACTGTTCCAAGACAATATCGTGTTCGGCCACCAAAAGGTGCAGGATGTCGATCGCTTCGGGTTGTTTAAGATCCAGTGCGATGGAGCGTTTAGAACGATTGAGGTATTGGTGAGCGGCGGATGAACTGCCAATTTTTGGTGCCAGTTCGCGAACCAAATCAACGCGATCTGGCGACTCAACACGTAATACTTGGGCGCCTAAATCAGCCAGCATCATCGATGCATAAGGGCCGGGTAAAAGGGTGGAAAGATCTAATACTTTGATATCACTAAGCATACTTGAGGGGGCCTATTGTTATTTTTGTTAAGGGTGAGCGCGGGCAGAGTTGCTGCGGGCTAAGGTTGGGTGTGAGCTTGAGAGGGCTAAATCGCAGCATCTTGATTTTGTGCCGGTCTGAACAATAGCCAAAATATTGGCGGCCTGTCTAGGTTCCATTGCGTTTGAGGCACTGTAGTTGTTTTTGCCGTGTGGCGTCAGTGCGGTCAATTAAGTGCATGGACACAGGTAAACCCCGCTAGGAAAAAACACTAGCATGGTATTTAGACATAAAAAAACCCCAAGACGCGGGCCAAATAGCCAAGGTCTTGGGGTCTGTCTAGGGTCAGATCACAGCTATTGAATAATCAGCAGATCACTTGATACCTTGACCGATTAACACACCATTCACTTTCTCGCCGTATAAGTTAACGCCGTCATTGGCGTGGAACTTAACCCGCGTTTTTTCAATGTCGCCATCCACTAAACGTGGATCTTGTGGACGTTCATGGCTGTTCATAAAGGCGGCAACATCCCAAGCTTCTTGATCGCTTAAGGTGCCGCCTTTACCTAGAGGCATATTGGCTTTGATAAAGGTGGCTGCGGTGTTGATACGGTGCATACCAGCACCCCAGTTAAATGAGTCTTTACCCCATAGCGGCGGGAACACGTAATTCTCACCGACTTTTTGCCCTAAGCCATCTTCGCTGTGACACACCGCACATTGTTCGGCGTACACTTTCTTACCTTGGGCCAGGTTATAACCACCTTCGGGCTTAGGTACATCCGGATACGCGCGACCTGGCAGTTCCACACCAGAGGGTGCACCGGTGGCGAGCCAGTAGGAAAAGGTAGTCAGCGCTGTCATGGTTTCACTGTCTGCTGCAGGCGGTGTGCCGTTCATACTGAACTGGAAACACCCTTGGATACGCTCAGCGTAGGTGTTTACTTTGTCATTTTTCTTACGGTAAGCAGGGTACATCGTATAGGCACCCCACAGCGGCGCCGCATTGGCTAAGCGGCCTTGATCCATATGACAGTTGACACAGTTCAAGCCGTTACCTACCAGCTCGGGCACTTGACGCTTGGTATCAACAAAAATGGCATGGCCTTTACGCACCATGTCACCAAAGGCATTATCCGGCAAATCAGCTTCCAGTGGCGGAAGGTGGTATTGCTCAGTCGCTGCTTTGCTTGCAGTGAGTTTTAATTGCGATTGATCTTCCATGGCAATAGGGGCAGCAACGGCTGTGCTGATAGCGCTTAGAGCAAAAAGACTGACTAATAATTTTTTCATGGTTTGCCCCTTATTTACCAAGACCAGCGAAGTAATCAGCCACGGCAATGATTTCTTCTTCAGTGAGAGAGCGTGCAATGTGGCCCATTAAATCGTCTTGATCGTTTTTACGGGTACCTTGCTGCCACGCACGTAGCTGACTGGCTAAGTATTTTGAACCTTGTCCTGCCAGTGGCGGGAAGGTATCACCGACACCGACACCACCGGGGCCATGGCAGGCGACACATTCAGGAATGGAACGGCTCCAGTCGCCACGAATCGCAATGGTCTCACCTAAGCCTTCAGGTGTTTTGGCGCGAGTAATTTCAGGCACCTCAAACTTAGGCAGACTGGCCATATAGCGCGTAACGGCTGTTATTTCTGCATCGGTTAATGCACTGGCAATCGGCAGCATAATTGGGTTTTCACGGCTGCTATTTTTAAAATCATGGATTTGCTTGGCTAAATACACGGCTGAATCACCGGCAATCTTCGGGAAGCCGCCCGCATCCATACCGCGACCGTCGGGCATATGACAGGTCATACAAGCTAAGGCGCCCGGTTGCGCGCCGCCTTGTTTGTAGATTTTTTCACCATCATCAGCCATAACAGGGCTGATCGCGGCAGCGAGTAAACCACCATAAATCAGGTGTTTAAATGGGCGCATAGAATGTCCTCTGGCACTATACAAAATGCAGTGCGATACAGTGTGTTGCTCGGTTTATGAGTGGTTTACATGCATCAATGAATGGGTATAAAAATGACGCTTGCTTAGACCAAATAAGTTTTATTGTTTTTATGGAAAAACGCTTCACCTGCTAGACGCCATTTCTACAGTCTGGGAGGTGAAGGCTATGAGTATAGCCGTTCGTGCAGCAGATTGGCTCACTTATTCGTTATGGATGTTAGCTTATTCGATTAACGTAGGATGTTCTGCATAACATCGACCACTAGGTTGGTAACGCTATCAATTAGCAAAATATTGTCGTTGACTCTGACGTAGCGATGATTGTCAGGCGGCGCTGCGAGGCGAGAGTGCAATCCGCGTGGCAGATCGTAGTAGCGTGTGTGCTTGGTGAGCGGTTGACCTCTGTGCCATTTCTTATACTGGCCTGGTGGTTGGCAGCGGTTATTCTTCTTAGCTAAGCCACGCGGGCACTTACCCCGGCGCTGTTCATCACGATAATATGAGCTGATCAGGCGTCGATCACTATTGCGAAAACGATAGTCTGCTGCAGACCTGCGATGGGTGTTGTGGCCACGGTAGTCTTGTTTGTGATGCTTGCGCTGTTCTTGCATATCTCGGTGCTTGCCGCGTTCTGCCCATTCAGGTTTATCAGCAAGCGCGCTACCGGTTATAAAAGACAGGGCTAGGCCAAGCATGGCCAAGCGCAGCGATAACTTTTTAATGATATTGATCATGATTTTTCCTGTGTAAAAAATCTTTTTAAGCGCAGTTGAAGCAGCGCTATTGGTTACAGTTAGTCGGCTGGCGCGTTTTTAAGTTCATCAATGGCACAACGCTGTGCGTAAAAATCATGGAATGCATTAATTTATGGAACTGACTGGCGATTTGTAGACCTAAACAAGGTTATTTATTGTGAGTACTTTCTTGATGTCAGCCACTAGGTTTTTCTACCGCGCTATCAACAACCGTACAGCCCTGTTATTAGCCGCTGCACTCTCAGTTGCAGTAGTTGCTTTTTCTGCCCGTCAATTATGGGCTGAGCCTCGTCCCGCTGACCTGTCCGAGAGCCCTTTTGCCTTAACCGCTACTATGCTGACTCAATGGCAGGAGGGGGATGTGATTGTCTTTGTCCGGCATCTGGAGCGTTGTAGTCGAGTCGAGGCGGCGTGTTTAGGTGAGCCGAGTGGTATTACGCAGCGTTCAACGACGACGGGCTTAGCCTTGCGTGAGCACTTTGTCGGATTAGGGCTGGCGGCAACCGATGTGTACAGCAGTCCTTTAACGCGCACCAGTCAAACCAGTGCTTTGTTATTCGCCAATCCGATAGCTAACGAAGATTTTTTATACCAGTGTGAAGATAATTTTATGCAAGATGCGCTGGCTAAGAAAATCCCCGGGCGTAACTTAGTACTGGTCACCCACAGCAGCTGTATGGATGAGGTGAATGACAGTTTGGCCTACGCTGAAGTTGACTATGCGTACGGTGCTGCGGTGTTTTTGCAGGTAGAAAGTGCGACTGAGTATGATCTTTTAGGCTTTATTGATGCCGATGATTGGTCAAAAACCTTAGTGCCCAATTCTTAGGCTGTGCACGCCTAGGTCTGGTTCAGGGGCTTCAATAGCCGGCGGTTCTTGCGCTTTCATTAAACTGTCATCTAATCCGCTTAGTATTCACTTATCGGATGGCGCAGGCTTCCGTGCTGATGCAAACGTATCAGTTCAGCTGGGTGAATGAATCGGAGATATCTATGACCGCGAAAATGAAAGCACTTGCTACTGCGTTAAGTCTTTGTACTGCGTTCTCAGCTTTATCTGTCAGTGCTGCAGTGGATGCACAGTTGCCTGACTATGAACGTGCCAGTGGTATTTCAGGCAACTTGACCAGTATCGGTTCCGATACGCTGGCTAACCTGATGACACTTTGGGCGCAAGAGTACAAAAAGAACTACCCTAATGTGAATATTCAGATTCAAGCAGCCGGCTCCTCTACAGCACCACCGGCGCTGGCTGAAGGCACCGCGAATATGGGGCCGATGTCACGCATGATGAAAGACAGCGAAATTCAAGCCTTTGAAGTGCGTCACGGTTATCGACCCACCCCAGTGCCAGTGGCGATTGATGCTCTGGCGGTGTATGTGCACAAAGATAACCCGATTAAAGGGCTAACAATTGATCAAGTGGATGCTATTTTCTCCTCAACGCGCCGTTGCAGTACCGGAGAAGATATCACCCGTTGGGGCGATCTAGGTTTAACTGATGCTTGGGCCGAGCGTCCTATTCAGCTTTACGGTCGTAACTCAGTTTCAGGCACCTATGGTTACTTTAAAGATAACGCCTTGTGTAAAGGTGACTTTAAAAACAGTGTCAATGAGCAGCCAGGTTCGGCTTCTGTAGTGCAGTCAGTTTCCTCGTCTTTAAATGCCATCGGTTATTCAGGGATTGGTTACCGCACCTCTTCAGTTCGCGCGGTACCCTTGGCTGCTAAAGCTGGCGATCCTTTTATTGAGGCAACCCCAGAGCAGGCTGCGTCTGGCGAGTTCCCATTGTCGCGCTACCTTTATGTGTATGTGAATAAGCGTCCTAATCAAGCCTTAGCGCCACTGGATCGCGAGTTCGTAAAGCTTATGCTGTCTAAGCAAGGCCAAGAAGTTGTGCACCGCGATGGCTATGTGCCATTACCAGCTGATGTGGTTAAGCGTTTGTATACCGATCTCGCGTTGTAACCGCGCGATTGGCAGGTTAAAAAAAGGGGGCTTAGGCCCCTTTTTCTATTTGTCATTTTACTGTCACACAAAAGACTTAAAGTGCAGACAACGTTTATTCCAAGGGTCAGGCTATGCAGGATATATCGGCGCTATTAGAGCAGGAACTGAACAGCCCTCGTATGCGTACTCGTCGTAAGTTTCGTGCGTTGAAAGATAGGTTGGCGCGTCGTGCGATTGCTGTGGGCGGCTGGAGTGTGATTGTTGCCATTACACTGATTTTCTTTTATCTACTCTATGAAGTGATGCCGCTGTTTAAAAGCGCGAGCATCCAGCAAGAAAGCAGCTTTGAATTGCCTGAGGCGGCACGCTCTAGCAAGATATTGACTATGTTCACTGAAGAACAAAATGAAATAGCAGGCTTGCTGACCGACAGCGGTACACTGGTGTTTATTAATGCAAAGAATGGCCAGCTGCTATCAGAGCAGCAGCTACCGCTACAAGAGGCGGCCATCAGCAGTGTTAAAATCAAAACCCCAGGCGATAACACGCTATTAATGGGGCTGGACAACGGCCAAGCGCTGGCGGTCGATACTCGCTTTAAAGTTGAATTTGATCAGCAAGGGCAACGCTTAGGGGTTAAGCCCAGCGTCACGCGGTTGTTTAACGGTAAAACCGTATCGCTCGACCCAGAACAGCGTGCGCTGCACTATATTACCCAGCAAAAATCTCCGGATGGCATGTTGCTCGCAGGATTGGTGGGTGAGGGGTCTATCGTGATGACGCTGCTGCGTCAACGCACTAACGCTATCACGGGCGAAGTGCGCGAGAGCCTGCAACCGGTCAACTTCCCCAGCAGCACCGCCTACCAGCGCTTACTGATCGCGCCCGACCACCACTATATGTTTGCCCTACGCAGCAATGGTCGTTTGGATGTGTATGACTCACGTGATTTGGCTAATATTCAGTTGTCGCACACTTTGACATTGGTTGAGCCGGGGCAAAAAGTCACCCAGATGATCTTTCAGCTGGCGCAGCAGTCTTTGCTCGTGGGGGATTCACAAGGGCAGATTACCCAGTACTTTATGGTGCGTGATAAGCACAATCAGCAACAGCTGACTCAAATTCGCAGCCTAAAATTAGGCGATGCGCCGATTAAGATTCTTGAAGCCGAGCAGCGCCGTAAAGGCTTTGTCGCGATTGATGACACCGGCCGCGTGGGCATCTTTAATACCACGGCAGAGAAAACAGCCATTGATCAGCCGCTGTTAAAGGAGGCACCGCTGTTTGCTGCATTGGCGCCGCGTGGCTCGATGTTGCTGGTGCAAGATACGCAAGGTGTTTTCCAGCGTTATGCGATTGATAATCCACACCCAGAAACCTCAATGAAATCGCTGTGGGGCAAGGTCTGGTATGAAGGCTATAGCGAGCCAGAATACACTTGGCAGTCGTCTTCAGCATCCAATGAGTTTGAACCCAAGTTTAGCCTGACACCTTTAGCCTTCGGTACCCTTAAAGCGGCGTTTTATGCGATGTTGCTTTCGGTACCTTTGGCGGTGTGTGGCGCCATGTATACCGCCTACTTTATGGCACCAGCGGTGCGCCGCAAAATCAAGCCCGTGATTGAATTGATGGAGGCGTTGCCGACAGTCATCCTTGGCTTTTTTGCCGGTTTATTCCTTGCGCCCTTTATGGAATCGCATCTGCCCGGGGTCTTTACGGTGTTGCTGATTTTGCCGCTGGGGATTGTCACCTTTGCCTTTGCTTGGGCGCAGCTGCCAGCTCGCATTCGCGACTTGATTCCAGAAGGCTGGCATGTGGTGATTTTGATTCCACTGGTGGTGGTCTTGGCATGGCTGTCGTTTAGCTTAAGTCAGCCGATGGAGCTGCTGTTTTTCCACGGTGATATGCGCAACTGGTTAAGCAATGATCTGGGAATTGATTTTGACCAGCGAAATGCCATGGTGGTCGGTTTTGCCATGGGCTTTGCGGTGATTCCAACCATTTATTCGATTGCTGAAGATGCCTTGTTTGGCGTACCTAAATCCTTGAGTCATGGTTCTTTAGCCTTGGGTGCAACACCTTGGCAAACCGTGGTTAAAGTGGTGTTGCCCACTGCCAGCCCAGGTATTTTCTCGGCGGTGATGATTGGTATGGGCCGCGCGGTGGGCGAGACCATGATTGTGTTAATGGCCACCGGTAATACGCCAATTATGAATGCCAATATTTTTGAAGGGATGCGTACTCTGGCGGCCAATATCGCCGTGGAAATGGGCGAGTCAGCGCTGGGTAGCAGTCACTACCGAATATTATTTCTGGCTGCCTTGGTGTTGTTCTTATTTACCTTCGTGGTTAACACCTTGGCTGATGTGGTGCGGCAACGACTGCGCAAAAAATACAGCACGCTTTAATACGGCATTGATACAGGTTTAGGAGCTCAGGATATGCAAGTTTCGCTAAAAAAATGGGTGGCCAGTGGCAGCCCTTGGGTGTGGCTCAATGCCGGTGCTGTAGCGATCAGTGTGGTGTTGGTGTTGGGTTTGCTTGGGGTGATTGCTTCACGTGGCTTGGTCCACTTTTGGCCGTCGAGCCTGCAAGAGTACCAATTCGCTGACAGCCATGGCTCGCAGATGGCGGTGCTCGGTGAGCGCGTGCAGCGTGAGCAGGTGACAGCCGAACAGATTCGTAATGCTGGGCTTGAAGTGCCTGAAGGCGTGCAAATCCTTGATCGCCAATTGATTAAAGTGGGCAATCGGGATATGTACGGTTCAGACTTTCGCTGGGTGTTAGAGCGTCAACTCAGTGATCTAAATTACCCAGAGAATGCCGTGGCGATTGAGCGGCGTGAGTGGGGTAATTTTTACGGTTATATTGTCGGGGTGAAAGAAGAGGGCCAAGTGGTGGCACAGCAGAGCGAGACTGATAATCAACTCTGGAGTGAAGTGCTGGATCGAACCGAGCGTGCCACCAGTATTTATAAAAACATTCAACGCCTTGAGAGCGGGACCATTGGCGCGGTTAACTATGCGCTGGAAAAACTGCGTTTAGCCGAGCGTAGCCTAGTGTTAGATGGGCTGGATACGCCGCAAAACTTGGCCGAGCTGCAGGCTGAAAAGGTCATCTTAGAAGCTGAGTATGCACGCCTCGAAACCGAGCTAATGGCGCTGTATACACCCTTTAAACGTGATGCTTTGATGATGGTCACGGCAGACGGTCAGCACAAAGAAATCAATTTCAGTGATATTGTGCGACTTTATCAGCCCAACTCGCTGAGCCTCTGGCAGAAAATGCAACACTACGGCATGAAGCTGGTTGAGTTTGTGTCCGATGATCCACGTGAGGCCAATACTGAAGGTGGTATTTTTCCAGCGATCTTCGGCACTGTGTTGATGGTGATGATTATGTCGCTGATCGTCACTCCTTTTGGTGTGATTGCTGCGGTGTATTTACGTGAGTATGCCAGTCAAGGGTTTATCACGCGCACCATTCGGATTGCGGTGAATAACCTCGCCGGCGTGCCATCGATTGTCTACGGTGTGTTTGGTTTAGGCTTTTTTGTCTACTTTATTGGTGGCAATTTAGATCAGCTGTTTTATGCCCCGGCTTTACCTTCGCCCACCTTTGGCACCCCAGGTTTATTGTGGGCTTCGTTAACCTTAGCTTTACTGACCTTACCTGTGGTGATTGTTGCTACGGAAGAAGGCTTGTCACGCATTCCACGCTCCGTGCGCGAAGGCTCGCTGGCGCTGGGCGCCACTAAGTTTGAGACGCTGATGCGCGTGGTGATTCCGATGGCCAGCCCGGCGATGATGACGGGGGTAATTCTTGCCGTGGCGCGCGCCGCCGGCGAAGTAGCGCCGCTGATGTTAGTTGGTGTAGTCAAGCTGGCACCAAACTTACCGCTGGATATGAATGCGCCGTTCTTGCACTTGGAACGTAAGTTTATGCACTTGGGCTTTCATATTTATGATGTGGGCTTTCAAAGCCCGAACGTGGAAGCTGCGCGTCCGCTGGTGTATGCCACCGCGTTGATGTTGGTTGTGGTGATTGCAGTACTCAATCTGACCGCCATCGCGATCCGTAATCGCCTACGGGAAAAATACCGTGCGCTGGATATGTAATTGATTATTTATTTTATTAAAAGGCAGCCATCATGAGTTCGACAACAACAGCTACACATGCGATGAAATTCAGTGCGCTGGGACGGCCGGTGCAGCAATTGAATTTAGCCGATGAAACGCCCTGTATTGAGGTGAAGGATATGCACCTCTACTACGGCAGCAGTAAGGCGCTCAATGGCATCACTATGCAAATCCCAAAAAAACGTATCACCGCCTTTATTGGTCCATCGGGTTGCGGTAAATCAACCTTGCTGCGCTCGTTTAATCGGATGAACGATTTGGTTGATGGCGTACGTATTGAGGGTGAAGTGACCATTGATGGTCATGATATTTATGCGAAAGGGGTGGATGTGGCGGATTTACGTCGCCGCGTCGGGATGGTGTTTCAAAAGCCCAATCCTTTTCCTAAGACAATTTATGAAAACGTGGCCTATGGTTTGCGTATTCAAGGAATTAACAATAAACGCTTATTGGATGAGACAGTGGAATGGGCGCTGCGTTCTGCGGCGTTGTGGGATGAAACCAAAGACCGTTTGCATGAATCGGCCTTAGGTATGTCGGGCGGTCAGCAACAGCGTTTGGTGATTGCTCGCACCATTGCCGTTAAGCCTGAGATTTTACTCTTGGATGAGCCCGCCTCAGCACTGGACCCGATTTCCACCTTGAAAATTGAAGAGCTGATTAACGATTTAAAAGACCGTTTTACCATTGTGATCGTGACCCACAATATGCAACAAGCGGCGCGGGTATCGGACTACACCGCCTTTATGTATCTGGGGCAACTGCTGGAGTTTGATAGCACTGATAAGTTGTTTACCAATCCAGCCAATAAACAGACCGAAGACTATATTACTGGGCGTTATGGCTAAGCATTATTGATATAGGTTTGCTTGGCGGGTCCTTATCTAAGTGGGCCTTGCTTGCGATCGAGTGTTGCAAAAGCCAGCAGATTGGACTGCAGGGACGCAATCGCGGGCATGGCCTGCTCTGACATAAGCATTGCGTACAATTATTTACCTACAAGTGAGCGCCTTTTATGAATATCAATCAAGAAAGCCATAGCACGCATATTTCGCAGAAGTTTAACGACGAATTAGAAGAGATTCGTAGCCAGTTACTGGAAATGGGCGGCATGGTGGAACAGCAAGTCAAAGATGCGGTGCAGTCGCTGCTCGATGGTGATACGCGCTTGGCCACTGAAGTGCGCGCTAAAGATCAGCAGGTCAATCATCTGCAATTAGAAATTGATGAATTTTGCACACAAATTCTGGCCCGTCGTCAGCCTGCCGCCTCAGATTTACGCTTGGTTTTGGCGGTGATTCGCGCTACAGCAGACTTGGAACGTATCGGTGATGAGGCCAGTAAAGTGGCGCGCGCGACCCTGAAATTGGCAGAAGAGGGGGCATCGCCGCGCGGTTATATTGAAGTGCGGCATTTGGGCAACCATGTGCGGCAGATGGTACAAGATGCGTTGAATGCTTTTGCTCGCTTTGATAGTACACAGGCACTGGCAGTGCTGCGTGAAGATGCCAACGTTGATTTAGAATACCGCTCAGCCACCCGTGCTTTGATCACCTTTATGATGGAAGATCCACGCGCGATTTCCCAGGTGATGAATATTATGTGGGTGCTGCGCTCCTTGGAGCGGGTCGGTGATCACGCCAGTAACTTAGCTGAGTATGTGATCTATTTGGTTGAAGGCCAGGATGTCCGTTACGCCGAACTTGAGCAAATCGAAGCAGCGATTGCACAGCGTAAACCTAAAAATCAGCCCGCTGGCTAGGCGCTGATTCAATCTGGAATATTGGCGTTAAGGCTCAGTCGTCTCAGCGACTAAGAGACTTCTAATAACTGCGTTGAGTTAAGATAAAAAAGCCCCAAGGCGCAGTCAGCGCACTTGAGGCTTTGTTCAGTGATGACCTCAGGTCAGATCCGATGCAGGTTAGTAACGCGCATCTTTTGGTTTGTTACCGGTGGGCCAGTCATTCACTTTGCCAGGGAAGTCTGGACGGGGTTTATGGGTAAAGAACTCAGAGACATCGACCGCATCTTGATCGCTGAGGACGTTACCATGACCCCAGAGGCCTTTGGTTTGAATACCCATGGGCATATTGTATTTGACAAAAGCAGCTGCTTTATAAGTACGCGCCATGCCTGCACCAATATTAAAGGACTCATCGCCCCATAAGGGTGGGAAGACAATATCGCCACGGCTGTCTTTCATACCTTCGCCGTTATCACCATGACAGGTGGCACACTGTACGTGGTAGATCACCTCGCCGCGTACGGGGTCGCCAATCAGTGAGGTATCCACCTCGCCAGCGTTGTTGATCGCAACTTTTTGGCTTTTTGGCGTGTTTTGCGCCAACCATTTCATATAAGCCACCATCGCCTGCATTTCGGCTGACTCACGGTCTAACGGCTTGCCGTTCATTGAACGCATAAAGCAGCCATTGATACGGCCGATTAAATCAACTTCTTTACCTGAGCGCGGCATAACCCGTGGGTAGAAGTTATAGCTGTTGATATAAGGGTCACCCAGCGGGATTTTACCTTGCGAGATATGGCAGCTATTACAGTTCATCGCCGCGCCAACGTGATCAGGCAGTAAACGCTTGGTCTCATTGAGCAAACGTTTGCCATAGAAAATCTGCTCAGCATTAGGCTCCTTCAAGATGGAGGTATCTTGAGGTAGGACATAGGTGCCGATATCTTGGTTGGCATCGTCAGTGGTAACTAAGTCAAACTGAGTTGCATTGCGCTCAATCGGTTTGGGTGAATCACAGCCGCTCAGTGCAAAGGCACACACCGCGACAGTAATGACTGTCAGCGGTAAACGAAGAAAGCGCGTGCTGGCAGCATCAGGCAGATTTAAAAGTGAATTATTCACGGTTTGGCTCCTTCTGCTGCAGCAGTAATACTTAAATCAGGTGGTAGATCTGTAGCGGTTTTTGGTTTTTTGCTAAGGAAATGACGCATTTGCACCACATCATCCACATTAATTTCGCTGCCCTGATTGGTCCAGCTGTTGCGGATATAGTTGACCACCTCAGCCACGTCAGCATCACTTAAGTTGATAAACTCAGGCATGGTAAAGGCCATACGATCATGCGGCGTATCGGGCATGCGACCACCACTTAAGGTGATTTGCAAGACGGAGTCGGCATCGCGAGAGTAAACGGCACTGTTGCCATCCAGCGCAGGAAAAATACGTGGCACACCTTTACCATCAGCGCGATGGCAGATTTGGCAGTATTCCGCGTATAAAATCGCCCCGCGTGAATCGTAGACACCATCCAGCAGTTTTTGTGTAGTGATATCTTCTTTGGCTGCAATGGTGACCGCTTCACCGGGTTTTGGACTTAAGGTTTTCAAATAAGCTGACATCGCATAGAGGTCGCCCTCGGTCATATATTGCGTGCTGTGCTCAACCACTTCAGCCATCGCACCAAAGGCCGCGGTGGTTTCGGTACGGCCGGTTTTAAAGAAATCAACCAGTTCGGCAGTGCTCCAAGTGGCCAGGCCATCGTGCTCACCGCGTAGGCTTTTTGCTCGCCAGCCGTCGATCACTGCGCCGCTTAAAAACTCTTCAGAGTCAGCATTCGATAACGCCAATTCTTGGAAGCCAATACCACGTTCGGTATGGCATGAGCCACAGTGACCTGGACCTTCAATTAAATATTGGCCGCGGGCTAACATGGCGTCATCGCTGGCTGGGATAAACTCACGCTCAGGCGCGAAGAGGGCTTGCCAGTACGCCAGTGGCCAACGCCAGTTCAACACAGGCGGCAGTTCGCTGGCGCGGTTGGGCTGCTTGACTGCTTTTACGCCTGACATAAAGAAGGCATACATGGCCGCCATATCTTCGTCTGGCATGATTTGGTAAGACGGGTAGGGCATCGCAGGGTAGAGCGCGCTATTGTCTTTACGTACACCATGCTTGGTGGCGTTATTGAAATCGTCAAAGCTGTAGTTACCAATACCGGTGTCTTTATCGGGGGTGATATTGGTTGAGTAGATGGCCCCCAGCGGTGTCAGCATGGGTAAACCACCGGCGTAGGGTTCACCTTCAAGGGTGCTATGACAGGCGACACAGTCTGCTGTGCGCGCGATATATTCGCCTTTTTTGATCAGCTCAGGATCATTAATATCAACTTGAATAACGCTGTTGCTGGTGCGCAGACTCGGCAGCACCTGTCCCAGCGTAAACGCTAACGCGAGTCCTCCGACCCCTAGTGCGCCGATTATGGCTGGCCACTTTTTCATAAGCCTTACTCCTTCAGGCAAGTATAGTTGCCATCGTTTATGGTTAGGTTAGGCATCGATCTATACGTGCCACTTCTTGACTTAAGCTGAATACGCTGCCCAACTTATTTTATTTGTATAGAGTTTAATAACATAAGTTACTAATTAAAAGTAATAAGGTGGCAATCAGAGATAATGTCGTTCTTGATCAATGCTTTATAAGGTTAGCGTTGTTTTGATTGCACTTTTTTGTGTGATGTTGTACTGCTTGGCAGAAGTAACAGAATGCAGTAATGGCTGGGGAAATATGTAGCGCTGTGCGCAAAGCCAGGCGAGTTAAAAATACTTAAACTCGCTGGCTTTGGCTGTTGACCTTTGCATTGCAGCGCTGTTTAGGCGCGGGTTATTTTTAGTGCAGGGGTTGCTTGTAGATCACCCTCGGCAGCCAGCAGTTGCTTGGCCTGACAGCGCATTAAAAATCGGGCTGGGCGACTGTTGGTATCTTGGCTTAGGATCAGTTCGAGTAGATCGCCTTGCAGTAGGGCGCTTGTTAAGAGTGCAGGTTGCTGATCAATCCAAGCGCGACCTGTGACTTTTTGGTATTTCTGTTTAAGTTCAACACGGTAGGTTTCACCACTGCTGGCCTGCCACTGCCAAGTACCGGCTACTTTGGCTGGCACAATCCACTTGTACAGGCTAATACCGCTAAAATCTTGGCGCTGATCAGCTTTCCAGTCGCCCATATTAAAAGAGTGGGACACAATGCGCGTGCCCGGACGCAACTCATCGAGCAGCCTAGGGCGTAGCTGGAGGTTAACTAAATCAAGTAAATACAAGGTGACAACTGTGGCTTGGCTAAAGTCCGCTTCGAGTAAATCACCTTCAAAGAAATGCGTTAAATACTCGACCCGAGTATGCGCGGCATATTCGATGGCTTCTGTGATGCGCATTGGATCAATATCAATGCCCACGCCGCGTGCATTGCGTTCTGCCGCAGCGGCTACAACGATACGCCCATCGCCACAGCCCAAGTCATATAGCACGTCTTTACTGCTCACTTCAGCTAAATCGAGCATGGCTTGCACTATCTTTTCATCGGTGGGCACGTAGGGCACATCTAAAATAATATCAGCCCCGCCGTCAGAGTCATCATCAAAATTAAGATCTCTAAAGTCGTGCTCGGCTAAGCCGTAATCATCCTGATCGTAGTCTAAGTCTCTGAGTTCATCGATTAGCTCGTCATCATGACCAAAGGTTAAATCACTGTACAAGGCAGGCACCTAAAAATAAAAATGTATATTTAGCGCAAGGTTCTGCGGCTGTATGTCTTATATTTCATCGCTCAGTTGGCTCAATAAAACCGATGCGCAACTGACTATGAAGAGGCTATTAAACGCTATGGTAGCTGCAATATAAAGATTGCTGGCATTGGTTTTAAAATATAATGGCTATGTCTAGTCTTCCGCTGCGGCTGGACTGATAAAACGATCGCCCATTAAACCAGCATCGAAATGCCCCACTTTGACGTAAATCAGTGCACCTTGTTCTAAGGTAAAGGGTGCGTGGCTGCTGTACCTGGGGTTTCTGAGCCAGCTGCCGGCTGGATAGTGGCCGTGTTCGTCACAGAACTGACCTTGCAGCACTAGTATTTCTTCGCCACCAGCATGCAGGTGTTGGTTAAATTGCGTATGGGGCGCCCAGCGCACTAGCGCGGTGTTGACCCCATTGTGTTCATGCAGGGGCAATACCGAGAGCCCATCGACTAAGCCAGGACGCCAAGTGGCCTGCTGGGTATTGAGTGCCAGCGGCCTGTTGTCGTCTTCGGCAAACTGCCAAAGCTTAACCAGTAGCGTGCAGCCCGCGGTGGAGAAGGGCTGATGTGATGTGCCTGGTGGGTTGCGTAAATAGGTGCCAGCGGGGTAATCAGCGTGCTCGTCGGAGAACATACCCTCTAGCACTAGAATTTCTTCGCCGCCATGATGGGTGTGTGCGCTATACCCACTACCGGGTGCATAGCGCACAATACTGGTGGCACGAGCAACTTCAGCTCCGGCGCGATCTAGCATCATCCGGCTGATCCCAGGCAGAGGTGAGTCGACAAACTGATACTCATCGGGACGTATCACTACGCGTTGACTGAAGTCGCTATTGAACTGCATCGGGATACAGCCTTAACCAAAGTGACTGAAGCACAGTTTATTGCCATCGACATCTTTGACGTAGGCGCCATAAAACATATTAGGGATGCGCTGTCCTGGCGCACCATCGCAGCTGGCGCCGAGGGTGATGGCTTTGTTGTACATACTATCGACAGCTTCTTTTGAACCTGGAGCAAAGGATACCATAGTGCCATTACCGGCCTGCGCTGGGGCTTGGTTGAACGGAATACAGACGGCCAGCATCGGCTCAGCCATGCTTTTACCAATAAAGCTGATGCGTTCCATATCCATCAGGATTTTAGCGCCCTGATCGGCGAATAACTGGCTATAAAATGTTTTTGCAGCGGCTAAATCACTCACACCTAAGGTCACATAATTGATCATATTTTAAATTCCTGCTGAAATGAGTAAAAGCTATACAATTGCTATGCAATCAATATGCGTCAATAGTGCCATTTTGACGCCCTCGTTTAAAGCGTTATCTGAATCGCCATGACAAAGTGCGGTGACATGTAGATGGTGACAATCTTTACTGATTCACTGCTGGTGGCGCAACAGGTATTAATAGTTCATTAGCCCTCGACGATAGGTGCC
>Ga0265293_10003523_pt1 | contig 28973 bp, 28 predicted proteins | sample Munlanlewell138R_FD_192505 | JGI IMG/M metagenome (GOLD analysis project Ga0265293, IMG submission 192505) | Leachate microbial communities from a municipal landfill in Southern Ontario, Canada - Leachate well 138R | ecosystem: Engineered > Solid waste > Landfill > Unclassified | place: Canada... | reverse complement strand
TTTTTAACTCATCAATATAATGATCGGTAATATCATATTCGTCTTTATTGCTGATTAATCCGAATAATCTTTGGAGTTTCCGATGGATGCACATCGTTGTATTTTCTCGCACAGTCATCGGAAGCACTAGCCCCATATTCTTTCTGTCCTCGGGCAAGTAGGCAATTCCCGCAGCAATGGCATCTTTCGGGTGCCGGATAATCAATTCTTTCCCATCCATCAGAATGGTACCTTCACTTTTCTTTTCTGCCCCGATAATTAATCGTGCAAGAGCGGAACGTCCTGAGCCAACCAATCCTGCAAATCCAACAATTTCCCCTTTTTTGATGTTAAAGGATGCTTTCTTGATTTTATTTCCACATATCCCTTTCACTTCCAATAGTATTTCATCCGAGGGGGCTTGTGTGCGTTTTGTAAAGAAATTATGGATCTCTCTCCCAACCATCAACGAAACCAATTGATTCTTTGTCGCATCTGAAGTAATCACATTCCCGCAGTTCTCTCCGTCTCGCAGTACAACGATCCTATCGGTCACTTCCAATACTTCTTCGAGCTTATGGCTGATGAAAATGATGGCGACACCACGTTCCTTTAATGTACGCATGATAGAAAAAAGCGTGGTGATTTCTTTGCTTGTCAACGCCGATGTTGGTTCATCCATGATCAGAACTTTCGTATCATATGCCAAGGCTTTGGCGATCTCGACCATTTGTTGCCTGGCGACATTAAGCTGTGACACCTTTATATCAGGCTCTATATCAATATGCAACTTTTCAAACAACTCTTTAGCTTTCTTTCTTGTCTGGGTAAAAGAGAAGAACCCTTCTTTCGTTCTGTTTTCGTTCCCAAGAAATAAGTTTTCCATTGCTGAAAGATTGGAACAGAGGTTGAATTCTTGAAAAATTATGTTTATTCCACGCTCATATGCATCTCGCGGGCCAGTAAGATGTATTTCTTCTCCTTCATAATAGATCGACCCACAATCCTGTTTGTATACCCCGGTTAGGATTTTCATTAGAGTGGATTTACCAGCACCATTTTCTCCTAAAAGGCATACGATCTCTCCCTTCTTGATACTAAAATCAACATCACGTAAAGCTCTCACTCCTGGAAATTGCTTGGAAATTTGCCGCATCTCAATAAGAAATTCAGCCATCATGACACCTTCCTATTTTTAATACGGTCTATAACGGCTGCAAGTATTATTATCAAGCCCATTATGGCTGTTTGCCAATAGGCTGAGACTTTCATCAACACGAGTCCATTCCTGATCACACCCATGATGGCAGCTCCGATAAGGACTCCGACCACACTACCCGCTCCTCCTTGAAGAGAAGCTCCACCGATTACAGCAGCTGCGATTGCATCCAACTCCCAACCATCTCCACTAGATGTTTGTGCTGAATTGAAGCGTGCAACCAGCATGATACCGGTAATCGCTGCCATTAGCCCGGATATCGTATATACAAGGCACTTAATTTTCTTGACATCAATTCCGGATAAACGGGTTGCTTCCTCATTTCCGCCGATTGCATACACACGTCTACCGAATACCGTTGAGCGTAAGAAGAAATGTACGATAATCGAAACAATCACCATGATAATCACAGGGAGTGGAATACCAAAGGCATCTCCTTGGCCTAATGCCAATATCCGGTCATCAATATTCTCAACCGGCCAACCTTTCGTGATAATCCAAATGCTTCCTCTGGCGACACTCAACATCCCCAATGTGACGATGAAAGGCGTGATGCCAACATACGATACGAGCAATCCGTTAATTGTCCCTACTGCACATCCAGTTATCAGACCAATAACTATCGCCAACAGATAGTGCATGCCCGAGGCCATGCAAAGACCACTTATCACACCACTGATACCGATGATCGATCCCAAAGAAAGATCAATCCCTCCAGTAAGAATTACGGTGAACACACCAAGAGCCGCAATGGCGACGAAAGAGATTTGGCGAGAAACTCTATAAATATTTCCTGATGTCGCGAACTGAGGCGCAACGATAGTGATAACAAGCATGATACCTAATAACGCAAGAAAAATCGCGGATTCTCTCATTCGGAGAGTTCTTTGTATAAAACGCTTCGTACGCGTAGAAAATGGTTGTTTATCCGTAGATGTATGTACTTTTTCAGTTATCATTCTCGCTCCTTAAGCATGCTGGGCAGAATCTGCCCAGCATCCACGTAAAGTACTGTATTGGCTTACTGCTGGAGTTCAGCCTTTACTTGAGCCATATAGCTGTCAACATTGTCTTTATTTACGATTATCACACCAGTATCGATTACTTTCGGAATCTCTTTGCCATTCATCATGTCCAAAAGAATTTCTACTGACATCCAACCCATCTTGTAAGCTTTCTGCACAAGGCAGAAATGAACTGATCCATCTTTGATTCCAGTAATTGTTTCTGCAAGATCATCAAATCCTCCGACAATGATCTCACCGGCACGCCCTTGTTCTTTCAAGACTGTCGCTGCAACAGGTGCGCCATAGGCTTCAACACCAAAGATCGCATCCAGTTCAGGATACGTCTCGAGCAGAGCTTCGGTCTTATCGACACCTTCAGCAAAATCAGCATGGTAATCTTCAAAAGCGATAACTTTTACATTAGACTTTGCCGCAGCTTCTCTGATTCCCTCTTGCCGTTCGTTGAGGTTTGGAGTCAGCCCTCCCTGAATAATCGCCATGTTTCCCTTTCCGCCCATTAATTCAAACAGATATTCAGCAGCAGTAACCCCGGCTTGTTTGTTCACTGTTCCGATATAAGTCGCACGATTGGTATCGGGAGCATCCGCATCGAAACATATGACCTTGATTCCAGCGGCGATTGCTTCGTCGATAACCGCCATCAAACCTTTGTTATCAACTGCAGATATCGCGATGCCATCAACACCTCTTGCAATCAAATCTTCAATTACTTTTACTTGAAGCGCGATATCTAGTTTTGGCGGGCTTTCAACTTCGATATTAACTCCGTACTTTGCACCGGCATCTTGAAATCCCTCGATACACGGTTCATAGAATGGATGAACCAGTTTCGGTACCATAACGAATGTTGGTTTTTTCTCCCCAGTTTCTTTAGCTCCGGCTGCGAAGAGCAATGATCCGATCATCATCACGATCAGAACGAGTACCAATGCAACTACCCTCTTCTTTCCCATACAAATCCTCCAATTTTTTTGATACGGTATCACACATGTGAAACCGTCTGGAGTGAAATCAAAGACCTCTCTCCATATTATATATTTAATTAGGAAGCAAATGTAGCTTAAATTGTCAAATGTTATAAAAAATGCAATACTCAACCAGGCAACAAATATCTACTCTTTTGCGTAAATCCAAACATTTGCCCCCAATTATTTCTGGTCAATTCTTCCGCAAGTTGGCAACGGTATCCAACGTAACGGCAAACAGCAGGACCAAACCTTTTGCTATTTGTTGATAATATTCACTGATATTTAGCAATATCATTCCATTGGATAGAATTCCCGTGATAAACACACCAACCAGCACGCCTAAAATGGATCCACTACCCCCGCGCATGCTCACTCCGCCTAATACTACTGCAGTGATAACATCCATCTCGAATGAAGTACCTATCTTCGGTTGTCCGGTATTTATCCGGGACAACATTATCAATCCTGCCAGACCGGTGAGAAATCCACTAATGATGTAAGCAATTGTTCCTACCCTGGCAGTTCTGATGCCAGCAAGCCTGACAGCTTCCTTATTACCACCCAACCCATAGATATAACGGCCGGTTTTTGTCCGGTTGAGAAAAACCCACCCGATTGCGAAGACAATCAACATTATTATCACCGGGATTGGAATTGGTCCAAGATATCCTTGCCCCAAGGTTCTAAATGCATCTGGGAGACCCCATATAGGCATTCCGGCACATAGCACATAAGCCAATCCTCGGAGTGAAATCATAGTTGCCAAGGTTACTATAAAGGCAGGGACCCCGACATATGAAATCATCACACCATTAATTAATCCGACTATGGCAGCTACTATCAATGTAATGACAGCAGCAGGGAATATAGGCAGACCGGCTTCGGTCATCAACTTCGCACCAATGATATTCACTATTGCCATTACAGATCCTACAGAGAGATCAATACCAGAAGTCAATATTACGCACGTCATCCCAACTGCTGAGATACCTAACATCGAAACTTGGCGTGAAATATTCATCAGATTACTTGCCGTAAGAAAAGAATCGGTAACTATTGAGAAGAACCCCGCAAGGAGAATCAGTACTCCCAAGATGGCATATTTCTTTATATTGTTCGATTTGTTAGCTCTCATACCCTATTCTCCCGATGCAAGACGAAGTACTTTGTCTTGCGTCGCCTCCTCCTTGGTTAATTCCCCAGTTATCACCCCTTCATGCATTACGATTATCCTATCTGACATACCTAACAATTCCTGCATATCCGAAGATATGAGAATAATTGCCTTCCCTTGGGAAGCCAGTTCATTGATATGTTCGTAGATTTCTTGTTTTGCCCCGACGTCGATTCCCCTTGTCGGTTCGTCAAACAGAATAATGTCGCAATCGGAGGTAAGCCATCTCCCGATGATGACTTTCTGCTGATTCCCTCCGGAAAGTTCTTTCACTTTTTTTTGTGTATTTGGAGTTGCGATCCTAAGTAGTTTAATCATGTATGTAGCAGCTTGTTCGAGTAAGGAAACATTGATCAATCCTAACTTAGAGACTTTATTAAATGAACTGAATGAAATATTCTCTTTTACTGATAATTCAGAAATTATCCCGTGCAATTTCCTGTCTTCAGGAACCAATCCGATTTTTAGAGTTACTGCGTTCTGTGGATGCCGAATTGATACTTTGTGACCGTTAATTAAGATTTGCCCGGCAGTTATCTGATCAGCTCCATACACAGCTCTAGCAAGCTCTGTCCTCCCCGCACCTACCAATCCTCCAAATCCTAGAATTTCTCCTTTGTGCAGCAAGAAACTTACATCTTTCAGACGAGTGGCAGTTGATACGTGAAGTACCTCTAGAATCTTTTCACCGATAAAATGACTCCTCTCAGGGTATGTTTCTTCTAACTTTCTATTTACCATGAGGTGGATTAATTCATCCTTCGAAGTATCCGAGGTTTTCAATGTGGCAATTTTCTTACCGTCACGGAATACAGTCACCCTATCTGACAACTCAAAGATTTCGAGAAGTCTATGCGATATGTAAATTATCGTAATGCCTTGGGCTTTGAGTCGCTTCACCAATGCAAACAGAGTATCGACTTCATGTATGGTCAAAGGAGCAGTGGGTTCGTCCATGATGAGCAATTTTGCTTTGTGATACGTAGCTTTTGCAATTTCTACAATCTGTTGATAGGCTACAGCTAAATTTTCAACCGGCAGCTTGGGATCCAGATCAACTTCGAGTGATTGAAGAATTTCCTTTGCCATTTTATTCATCTTATTGACATCAATCAGACCATTTTTTCGCGGTTCATTTCCTAAGAACAGGTTTTCTGCAATACTAAGTGCCGGGATCAGATTGAATTCTTGGTAGATAGCCGAAATTCCAAAATCGTTCATTGCTTCATGCGGTTCAAATCCATTACGAACCACAGAATCAATTTCTATACATCCAGAATCAGGTTGGATTGCACCGGTCAAGATTTTAATGAATGTTGATTTACCGGCACCATTTTCCCCGCAGATTGCATGGATCTCTCCGCTATAGAAATCCATGTCTACTTTATCGAGAGCAAGCACTCCGGGATATCGTTTTACTATTTGTCTTGCTGAGACCAGAATTTTTTGCTCGTCCATGACGCATTCCCTGTTTTGGAATTCACACCCGAAATTTCCGTCCGGATCGATTCGATCCGAACGGAATAGCTGTCATATCACCCCAAGATCACAAATATTTATCAACATTGGCAGTAGTAATGGCCTCATTTGGAATCTTTTGATGTGGCTCTACAGGCAATCCTTTTATAAGTTTGTAAAGAATATCCATTTCAGCCTTACCTGACTCATAAGGAGCCATACTTACTGATGCCCGTAACATCGAACCTGCTTTGATTAATTCCAAAGCCTGCGTGATACCATCGGTTCCTGTGATACAAACCTTTTCAGGATCTTTCCCGGCAGCTCTCATTGCTTCATAGGCACCAAGTGCTCCATCGTCATTCAGACAACCTATTACAGCAAGATCAGGATGGGCTTGAAGTAATGATTCAGTGACTGCCAAGCCCGTATCGGTTTGGAAAGCATCCTGTCTAGCGACCAAGACCGCATTCGGTGCTTGAGAAAGAATACCATCACGGACACCATCAATTCTTGGAATTACAAATGCGGTCGCATCATTTGCCAACAAGGCAAATTTTGCTTTTCCACCGAGTTTCTCTTTGATGAATGTACCAGCTACTTCACCTGCCAAAAATCCGTAGTTGTATTCATCATTCGCAAGCGATCCATCAGCACCTGCCAGCGGGTGAACGGTCGCCATGACCTTAATGCCCGCTGCCTGGGCTTTCTGGCAATACGCTTTACTTGCCTCTTCGTCTACACACGAAATCATAATTCCATCAACTTTTGCAGTAATGAGATTTTCCCAAGTACTGATTTCCTTAGCCGCATCTACCTGAAGATCAATTACTGTAAGCTTTACTCCAAGTTCTTTGGCCTTATCGGTTGCACCCTTAGCCTGGGTCGCCCAGAATGGGTTCCCTAGGTCATGGACCATGAATGTTACTTGTATCTCATCTCCAGCCGCTTCTTGTTGTCCGGCAGAAAAAACAGGAAGCGCACACATCAATATTGCCACTACAGCGACAATATTCATCAATGCCTTTTTTTTCATAGGTACCTCCTTGCGATTGACCTTGTTTGAATCGTAACATTTGACATAACAGATGTCAAGAATTAATTATAAAATAATTCATGCGTGTAATTCTTGAAATTGCCAATACTTGCAAAAAAAGAAAATCATAGAGAAAATAAACTGATAAATTAATACTGATCGTTATGTAAAAACAACGGACGTCAAATCACAAAAAAAAATACGACCGATACTTGCCTAGTAAAAGCATATCGACCGTATTATCGTGTTGAATTATCGAATAAGCCTATTGTGTAATCCCATAGAGCTTTTTCACGTCCTCTTCGAGGCCATGAAGCCTTTCCTTCTCAAGCAGTGCGGCGACAGTCTTCGCAGACAATTCATCGATGACCAGGGTCTTGATGATACCTGTCTTAAGTGCTCCGACAACCGAATGAACTCGTCCCAATCCTGCTGATATCGCAATCACTTTCGGGATTCGTTTCATGTGATCGAATGGAATCGCGATGATACGACGCTGCACATCATTCTCGACATAGTTCCCGTCAATATCAAAATAACGGGCACACATATTCCCGACAGGAAGCTTCAAGGTTTTATCTGCTCCCATCCATTTTTCTTTATAAGGCTCGATGACGGGACTCCCGTCGAATTCTTCATCAATCGGCGGTGGACCTACCGAAAGAATCGCCAGATCAATCTTATTCCACAATGAACATATTTGTTTCATCGAACTACTTTTCATATACAGGTCAAAGTCTTCTTGGGTCGCTGGCAATGCCGGAGCATGGATAAAATGAGGTTGGGCATCCATCGAAGCAGCAAACACCCGCACTAGCTCGTTTAATTGAAACCTTGGCAAGTTTTTATTACTTCCACCCACCATCGGGACGATTCTTGACAAATTGTTCGTTCCTTTGGCAGTGAACGAACTCATGATCGAGTAGCATGTCCTTCCCCAGGATATCCCTACTGTTTCACCGTTAAGCATCTGATCATTGATAACTTCCACAGCCCTACTGGCTATAAACTCTCTTAAGACCTGTTCATCTTTCGATGAGGAAGGAACAACGACAAACTGAACATCTGGAAAATGTCTCTGCAGTTCCTTCGCCACAACCTTATTCTCTTCTTGGGGGTCATTGATCTTAAATTCAATTATCCCCATCCGTTTGGCCTCATTTAAAATTAATGAGACCAAGGCACGGGATATTTTAAGCCGTGAGGCTATCTCTTCTTGTTTTAACTGACTAAGGTAATACAGTTTGGAGACTGTTACCACCAAAGCTGTTTCATATCGTGCCACGTTACTCCTTCGGATTCCTTGCCGCTTGGCAAATCCATACTATTTATTTCGCAATATCGAAAAATTATACCACTATATTGAAAAAATCAAGTTTACTAAAGGCAATTACCATTCCAGAAATCTTGTAAAATATTAACAGCATTACAATAACTTAAATATTTTCTTTGAAAAGTATTAGAAATATCTGATCTTGGCTCTATCACACTCTGAATCCTCACCATCTTATTTGCAGCTTCTTCAAATGAACGATACAAACCAGCTCCTACGGCAGCAGCCATCGCTGCTCCCAAAGTTCCTATTTCTTCATTCTCCAAAATCTCCATCGGTTGCTGAAGAACATCTGCAAAAATCTGTACCCAAACATGAGAACGAACAGCTCCTCCTGACACACGATATTGTTTATTTCCATGAAAATGGGTTTTAAGCCGATCGATATGCATGCGATGTGAAAAAGCAACCCCTTCATACACTGCCGCGATTACCTGAGCTGTCGTATGCCATCCGGTTAATCCGAGAAATCCTCCGCTGGCGTTCGGACCGACGTTGCTACCATAGAGAAATGGCAAAAAAAGCAGATTCGAACTATCAGGATCGGTTTCCCGTACAAGCTTGTCACAGTGTTCATATAAAGAACCTTCAATGTGACTCTTATCAAGCATATGCGAAATGCACCATTCAAGGTTGCTAGCAGATGTCGGACTGCTTTCGGTAATAAGCCAATATCCAGGGATACAATAATTCGTACACCGGTATGGAGGGTCAGTCGATACAGGTACGGTAGAAATGCATTGATTGATACTCCATGTTCCTGCAATAATGCAAAACATATCTGACTTAGTGATGCCCATCCCGATGGAATTGGCATCAATGTCAAACATCCCCGCATATACCGGAGTTCCTTCTGCCAAACCGGTTTCTTGTGCACAGTATTTCGAGACGGAACCACAATAATCAATGGAATTCTTGATTGGGGGAAGCTTCTTTCTACAATCAAGCAGTTTGAAAAGCGCAAGAAGCTGGTCTGAATACTCACCTGAATGCGGATCAACAAAGTTAGTTCCGGAATAGTCCGTTCTTTCCGCCCAGATTTCCCCGGTCAGTCGATAACGAATATAATCCTTACACATGAGGATCCAAGCGATTCGTTCAAACGTATGTGGTTCATTGATTCTCATCCATGAAAGGATGGCGACTGGTTGGCCTGCCCAGACATCCTGACAACTGATAGATGATATTTCATGGGCCAATCCGTTAGCATACCAGTCTTGGACTATAGAATTCGCTCTTGAATCAGCTGATAGAATTCCTTTGCCAACCGGTTCTCCTTTTCCATCAATCGCATACAATCCGTTTCCATGCCCGGTTACTGCGATACCGATTATCTCTGATGGCGCCAGCTTTCCCTTCTCGAGTACTGAACGGATTACATCGCAATTTGTTTTCCATAATGCGTGCATGTCCCGTTCGATAAAGCCAGGCTTCTCAATTATCAGCGTAGTCTTTGCACCCGTAGTGGCTACCTCATGCCCGTACTCATCGTACAATGAGGCTTTGATCGCGGTCCCGCCATTATCAATGCCAAGCACGTATGTTCCCATGGCCCAATCCTTTTGACAGGTAGTCTGTAATAAAGCTTAACTTTTGCTATAACATTTGTCAACTAAGAAATATTATTTATTGCCCAGCCCCGTTTTCTTTAAGCACCCGATTGTTTCACAGCTCTCCCAACATGAAATCTAAATAGAAAGCAAAAAACATAGTAATATTTTTAATCATCTTTTTTTTTATTTATTTTATTATATAACTTTAAAAACAATTATATAAAAGTAATTCTTCACATATTCTAGCTTGACATCTGTTATAGCATATGTTACGCTATCAATCACAATGAAATATTAGTAGGAGAATCGTATGTACGAAGAGGAAAAGAAGCATGTTATTGAGACAGGAATCAAGTTGCATGAATACAAATTGATAAGCCTTTCCGGAGGGAACGTCAGTCTTCGAATAGAAGACCATGTACTGGTCACCCCATCAGGAATGATGTATGAAGATCTTGTCCCCGATGATATTGTCGTTTTGGATTTGCATGGGAACATCATAGAAGGTGAAAGGCGTCCTTCGGTTGATTCAATTGCCATTTTACATATTCTGAACCATATGCCGGAGGTTAGGGCGGTAATCCATACTCACCAGGTGTATGCGACAGCTGTGGGGCTTTTTTCGGATACGCTTCCAGCTGTGGTCACCACTTTGGTAAATGCGACCCTCGGTCCCGTGAGTGTTGCTCCGTTCAGTTCTGCTGCCAGCTTAGACATGGGGGTTGCTGCCGTAGAGTATTTAAATGGGAAAAGGGCTGTAATATTAAAACAACATGGTATAATCACGATTGGAGGGAATCTTAAAGAAGCGTTGTATGCGGCGGTGTATATGGAAGATGCCGCTAAAACATATTGTGTTGCCAGGTCAATTCGTGCGGTCCCTGAATTGACTCCGTCACAGATTCAAGACGCTGTGGATTCATTTATGAATTATGGCCAGATAACACAACCAAAAAAATAATTATTCAAGAATGGAGGTTTGTACATGGAATCATTGAAAGGTAAAACTGCTGTAATAACAGGTGTGGGTTCAGGTTTTGGGAAGGCCACGGCCGAGTTGTTTGCGAAACAGGACCAATGCAATCTAGTGCTTATGGACATCGATAAGAAAGCTTTGGATAATACGGTGAAACATTGTACTGATGCAGGGTCTAAAGTAATTGCTTTCCAAGCCGATGTGACCAAACTTGAGACATTCACCAAAGCGTTGGACGAATGCATGAAGCATTTCGGTAAAATAGATTTCCTGATTAATTTTGCCGGCGGGGCTGTCAAATGGGCTATGGTTGAAGAACTTGACGATGAAACCAATAGGAAGGTAATCGACCTTAACCTTACCAGCACCATTATGAGTTGCCGGACGTTCATGGCACAATTCAAGAAACAGAAAGAAGGAAAGATTATCAATGTTTCTAGTGTGTGCGATCGTAGATCATGGCCAGGTTTTTCTGTTTATTCTGCTGCAAAAGCCGGAATCAGGGAATTCTCAAGATGTCTTTACACCGAAGTAAGGCCGTTTGGTATCGGGGTCACGGTGTTGGTTCCGGGAGGTTCCAATACAGGATTCCAAAAAGCAGAAGGGCTGAACAAATTCGAATGGGATGAAGAACTGGCGGTGAGACCCGAGCATTTCGCTGATGCTTGTTATATGATCTGTGCACTTTCGAAAGGCGCTTGCGTATCTGAAATATGCCTATATGGGCTGGCACAGGATATTAGCGGCTTCTAATCTATTCATCTCATCCATAGAAAAGCACCTGTGATAGGTGCTTTTTTTTAGGATAGAAATTCTTTACGGACGTGCGAGTTGAATTTTGCTTGTAATGAACGAGTATGCTTTTGCCATCTCTTCGATTGGATCACTATGTGAATTTGCCCACATCTCAAGCAACAACAGGCCTTTGAATCCAATGTGTTTGATCTCAGCAAAGACTTGATCAAAATCTACGATCCCCTGCCCGAATGGAATGTCCCTGCATATTTTGGGCATTACGTCTTTGATATGGAATGCTGCGATATGACCTTGGGCAATCCTTAACTGTGAAGCCAAATCATTACCCATGGCGATGAGATTCCCAATATCAACATAGATTTGTAGAAACGGACTGTCAAAGTAATTGATATATTCCATTACTTTCGTCAGTGAATCAGTTGCCCGAGTCTCCATGTTTTCAATTGCAAGAACAATCTTAAGTTTCTGTGCTTCTGTGAGGGCGATTTCAATATGATGTTTGAAATTCTCACGTGTTGTTTCCGTGCTCTCTTCATTGTAAACATCATAACCCGCGACTTGGACTACTGATAGGCCAAGACGCGACGCCAAGCGGATTGCCTTGAGCAAAGTGTCCAGACCCATGCTTCGAATTGAAGGATCTGAGGCCCCTAAAGGGAATTTTCTCAGCCCGCTTAAACACATAGTGGGCACGCAGACATCATAAGTATTTTTTATAGCAAGAAAATCTTGACAAGTAGTTGCATCCCAATCCAGCCGAGCCAAGCGTTCATCTGACTCATCGATGGAAAACTCAATGAAATCAAAACCAATATCCCGGGCTGTTTTGAATCGTCGCTCCCAATGGTATTGTTTTGGAAAAGCTTTTTCATAGATACCCAGAAAGTACTCATTTTCCATCGAATCCACCTTCTTTCACACCAAAGTCACTGTATTTCAACCGCATATCGAGTCGTAAAGACTTCTCTTGGAGACAATGATCTTATTCCGGGTTTCTTATCAAAAGTTTCGGAAAATCCAATAGGATCGGGAGTTCCCCACCACGGTTCTATGCAAATGAACGGTGCTCGATTTGGTTTTGACCACACTGCGACGTTCGGAGCATCGAAAGACACTCTTATAGCTCGGAAACTTCTTGTTTTCCGGATACTGACAGATCGGGAGGCAACATCCTTTAGGATTAACGGCCCTCGATCAAATAGGGTCGAATTGAGAAATATGTGCTTGCTGTTATTGAACACAGGTTCGGTAACGGCTGAGATACAACCATCAACGAAAAAATATCTACTGTTTGCTTCCGGTTGTTCGAATTCAATATAATAATGTTCCAGTGAACCTCCAACAAACGGGAGATTGAACGCTGGGTGGGAGCCGATAGAAAAATACATGGTGTTGGTTCCGAAATTTTCAACTTGATAGGTAACAGTGATTCCTGTCATCTCCAGATTGAATAACACGGTCAATCTGAAATTGAACGGATACTGCACTCTGGTCTTATCATTAGCATGGAGCATGAACACCGCTCGGTCAGCACTTTTTTCTACTACGACAAATTCTGATTTTCTTGCAAATCCGTGTGAACCGAGTTGATATGTTTCCCCTTCGAAAGTGTAAGATCCGCCCGAAAGCCCTCCTACGATGGGAAATAACACCGGTGCAGAACCATTCCACCAGAACGGATCGCCGTTGAACATATATTTTGTACCGTCAATTCGATTGTCGAGACGTTTCAATTCAGCACCCATGCTGTCGATCGAAGCTGAATACAATGCATTTTCTAATTCAACAATCATACTTCCATCACCTTTCGCATTCGTTGGATCGTGGTAGTATAATCATCACTTCCAAATAATGCCGAACCTACAGTAAATATATTTACTCCGGCTTCTGACAACATATGGATAGTTTCCAGATTGATACCGCCATCTGCTTGAATCAATATATCACGACCGCTCGATTTGATGCTATCGGCTAAGGTGCGAATCCTCTCAGCTGAATTTGACAGTATCTTCTGACCTCCGAATCCCGGGTTTACGGTAAGCACTAATACATAATCAACATATTCCAATATCCACCGGAGTTGTTCGAAGGGAGCTGCCGGTCCAATAGCAACTCCGGGACGAACATTACATGCCCTGATTGTCTGGATGACCCTATTCAAGTGGCGAGTAGTCTCACAATGCACGGAAATGTAATCTGCACCCGCTTCAGCGAACATCTCAATAAACCGTTCAGGATTCTCGATCATGAGATGTACGTCCAGCGGAAGATCGGTTGTTCGTCTGGCAGCTTCAACAGCCAATGTTCCCATGGTAAGATTCTGAACAAAATGTCCATCAGTAATATCGAAATGAATCCAATCAGCTTTAGCTTTTTCAACATCTTCGATCTCTTTCCCGAGCTTTGTAAAATCTGCCGAAAGCACAGATGCCGCTATCATCTTCTGTGATTGCATAATTAATTCCACCAATCGGTTAATAACTACCCGTTCCCCGGCTTCCGGTTACTATCGCCACGCTGGAAACCGCTCCGATCCTTGTTGCTCCAGCTCCAATCATCGCCATCGCTTTATCATAATCCCTGACACCACCGCTGGCCTTTACTTCCATATCTTTGCCCACGACACTTTTCATCAAAGCAATGTCCTCTACGGTAGCTCCGCCTCCGCCGAAACCGGTGCTCGTCTTCACGAAATTTGCTCCGGCACGTTTGGCCAGTTGGCAGGCAAGTACTTTCTCTTCTTGTGTCAACATTGAAGTTTCAATGATTACTTTTAAAATTGTATTGCTTCTGGTAGCCCTGCGAACCGCCAAGATATCCTCTTCAACGTAAGCATATTCACGGGCTTTGAGTTTCCCGATTGCCAAGACCATGTCGATCTCACTCGCTCCGTGCTCGATCGCCTCGCGGGTCTCGAACGCCTTGCTCCTGCTGGTCATCGTTCCCAACGGGAATCCCACGACCGAACATACTCGTACGCTTGTCCCTTGCAACTTCTTCGCAACGTAGGGCACCCATGAGGAGTTTACACACACAGATTTAAATCGGTATTGCACAGCTTCGCTACACAATTGATCAAAAGTTGCTGTCACAGCATCTGGCTTGAGCATCGTATGGTCAATGTATTGAGCTAGCTCCTTTGTATCCATCGGCACACGATATCCGCTACCTAAAAGTGGACCGCCAGTATTTTGACCGATCGCTTCTCCTTGGAGGCGCTTCAATATTTCCGAAGTAATTGTTTGGATGAGTCTCTGTTCGTCCATGGTATCAATATTCTCCTCTTTCTATCGCCATCAATTTATTAATTCTTGGCAGGTGTCTTCCACCGCCAAACGGAGTTTCCAACCAGATCCTGACCATCTCGCTGAGCTCGCCCGCCGAATGCAGCGGCCCGCCCAGGGCCAGCACGTTCGCGTTGTTGTGCTCGCGGCTGTTGACCACCGTGCGCACGTCGTAACACAGCGCGGCGCGGATGCCGCGCACCTTGTTGCATGCCATCGACGAGCCGATGCCCGCCCCGTCCAACACGATCCCCCGCTCGCACGCACCCGTGACCACCTTGCGGCACACCGCCACCGCGATGTCCGGGTAGTCGGCCTTCTCGCCCTCGGCGCACCCCACGTCCGCCACGACGTACCCCAGGCTCTCCAGGTACAGCTTCAGGAACACCTTCTGCCGCACCGCACCGTGGTCGCACCCTATCGCCACACGCTTGACCGCCATCGCCCTCACTCCTCCACGTCCACGCTGTCCACGATCGCGCCGATCACCGTGCGGATCGTCACGCACCCCTCGCAGCCCAGGATCGCCCTGGCCGAGCCGCCCTCGTCGAAGACCACCACCAGGTCGCCCACGCCCGACCGCACCCCGTCGACCGCCAGCAGGCTCTTGCCCGAAGCCGTCCCGCGCGCGTCCACCGGTTGCACCACCATGATCCTGCGCCCCTCGTACCGCCTGTCCTTCACCGTGCACGTCACCGTCCCGGTCACCCTCGCCAGCACCATACGCTCACCTTCCGGCCTCAAGGCCGTCCACGATCCCGATGATCGCCGCGTCGCACGGGTTGTACCAGTTCTCCAACGCCTGCGCCGCCTCCTTGCTGCCCTCGTACATCACCAGCTCGCCCTCGCCCGCTCCCACCGTGTCCACCGCCACGAACTCCGCCCCCGTCCGGTTCCCGTGCCCGTCCACCGGCCGCACCAGCAGCAGCTTGCGCCTGTCCAGGCTCTCCAGCTTGTGGCTGCTCACCACCGTCCCCGTCACCATTCCCAGCTTCATCGCCTTCCCCCCGCGCTCACACGATCCTGAAATAATCCACCAGCGAGCACCGCCGCTCGCGGGTGAAGTTGCGCGCCCTCGTGATCCCCTCGCCCGTCGGGCTCGCGATCGTAAGGCTCGTGTATCCCGCGCCCCCGTAGCCCAGGCCCGCCACGCACGGCCCGTTCTTCACGAACAGCGAGCAGTTCATCGCCCGCGCCATCATCGTCATGTGCCCCACGTCCATCGAGTGCATCATCGCCGAGTGCCTGAAGCCGTGCTCGCACGCCACCGCCAGGTCGACGCACTGCTCCACGTTCGCCATGCGCACCACCGGCAGGAACGGCATCAGCTGCTCCGTCCACACCATCGCGTCCGAGGCCTCCGCCTCGAAGATCAGCAGCCGCGTGGACGCGCTGACCGTCACACCAACCAACCCGGCCAGCTCGGGCGCGCCCTTGCCCACGTATTCCTTGCGGATCGCTCCCTCGTCCCCCGGTTTCCCGGCACGCTCGACCACGATCGCCTTGAGCTTCTCGGCCTGCGCCCCATCAAGCAAATAGGCCCCGTTCTTCTGCAGCTCGGCCACCAGGCGGTCGGCCACGCTCGAGACCACCAGGATCTCCTTCTCGCAGATGCACACCATGTTGTTGTCGAAGCTCGCACCGGCCACGATGTCCCGCGCCGCCTTCCCGACGTGCGCCGTCTCGTCCACCACGCACGGCGGGTTGCCCGGCCCCGCCGCGATCACCTTCTTGCCGCTGAGCATCGCCGAGCGCACCACCGCCGGCCCGCCGGTCACCACCAGCAGCGCCACCTTGGGGTGCGCCATCAGCTCGCCCGCCGACCTGATCGTCGGCTCGGCCAGCGCGCACAGCAGGTTCGCCGGCCCCCCCGCCGCCACGATCGCCCCGTTGAGCACCTGGATCGCGTGGCACGACACGCGCTTCGCCCCAGGGTGCGGGTTGAACACCACCGCGTTGCCTCCCGCGACCATCGAGATGCCGTTGTTGATCACCGTCGCCGCCGGATTGGTCACCGGGATGATCGACCCGATCACCCCGTACGGCGCCCGCTCGGTGATCGCCAGGCCGTGCTCGTCGCTGTACGCCGCCGTCTCGATGTCCTCCACCCCCGGCGTCTTGTGCGCCGCCAGCAGGTTCTTCGCCGTCTTGTCGTCCGCACGCCCGCGCCCGCTCTCGGCCACCGCGCGCCCGGCGAAGTCCGCCGCGTGCCGTTCGGCCGCGCTTCTCATCGCCGCCACGATCTTCCTGCGCGTCTCGAGCGGTTGCCCCGCCAGGCGCCGCTGCGCTTCACCCGCCGCCAACACAGCGCTCTCCATGTCACCGAAAATCCCCAGGTTCCCCCCCGGTTTCTCCAGTTCCACCCGACGCTCTTCCGGCGTGTCCTTGGCATAGGCCGCCACCAGGTCCGCCACCAGGCGCCTGATGCGTTCCTCGTTCAATCCTTCGATGCTCACATCCCGCCCCCGTACGCCAGCTCGCCGTGGCGCCGCACCGCATCCACGATGCCGACCACCAAAGCGTCGATCGGCGCGTTGTCCGTCTGTTTGGTCCACCGGCAGCTGCTGCCCTGCGCGACCAGCACCATGTCCCCCTCGCGGCTTCCCACCGCGTCAAGGGCCACCAGCGCCGGCCCGTTCCCGCTCCCGTCGGCCCCGCACGGCACCACGAGGCGCCAAAGCCCGGAAAACGCGCTCGTCGTCGCCACCACCGTCCCGGCCACCCTGCACAGCGTCATCGATCGCCTCCGGCCTTGCGGTACACCGCCGCCCCGTCCATGTCCACGCTGTCCACGATCGCCGTCACCGTCGCGTCCGCCGGCTTCCCGCCGGTCGCCTCCGTCATGCGCGCGCTCGAGCCGCCCACGTAGAACACCAGCTCCCCCGTGTTCGCCCCCACCGCGTCGAAGGCCACCACGTGCTCGCCCGTGCCCGCCAGCCCCGGAAGGCCCACCTTCTCCAGCACCAGCAGCTTCAGACCCTCGATCTGGTGCGCCTTCGCCGTCGACACCACCGTGCCGACCACCCTGGCCAATACCATATGCAAGCCCCCCCGCCTTCAAGGGACGCCCCGCGTCCCCCTTCGGCCCGGGAATTCCCCCCGACGGGGATCCCCTACTTCTTCTTCGCCGTGCGCCCCAGCGGCAGCACCTCGTCCACCATCGCGTGCGGCCTCGGGATGATGTGCGTCGACACGATCTCGCCCACCTTCTGCGCCGCCACCGTGCCCGCGTCAAGCGCCGCCCGCACCGCCGCCACGTCCCCGCGCACCACCGCCGTCACGTACCCGCCGCCGATCTGCTGGTACCCCACCAGCTCCACCTTCGCCGCCTTGCACATCGCGTCCGACGCCTCGACCATCGCCGCGAACCCCCTCGTCTCGATCATCCCCAACGCGCTGTCAAATACCTCTGCCATATCCCGTGCTCCTTATTCAGTATCTTCGCTCCCGGGCCGCCGGTTCATTCCGCCGCCCGCGCCTTCTCCTCGCGCCCGCCCAGCATCGCCAGCCGGCTCTCCACGATCTCCTTGCTCACCAGCACCTCCGCCTCGTCGCCCGCGATGTACACCCGCCCGAAGCTCCCGTACCCGATCACCTCCACGATGTTGACGTGCGACGCCTTCTCCGCCTCGTTCGCCGCGTAGTACGCGTATCCCGCAGGCTGCAGCTCCAGCACGTACAGCGTGTCCCCGCGCAGCACCATGTTCCCGTGGCGCACCTTGTTGATCAGCTGGCAGTGGTGGTCCGTCATGTTCTTCACCAGCTGGCTCGTCAGCACCGTCGGCTTCATCCGGTCCGACTCGGCCAGCCCCAGCGCCTCCAGCACCGCCGCTCCCGACTGCCTCACGTCCCCCTGGCTCGGCGAATGCACCTCCAGCAGCCCGAACAGCCGCTCCACGATCTGGATCCCCGGCTTCACGTCCGTCGCCTTCAAGGCCACGTCCGTCAGACGGTTGATCTCGATCCCCGGCGATATCTCCACGATCGCGCACGCCTCGTCCGCCACCGGAAAGTACCCCTTCGACACCGTCGAGATGAACGACGCCATCTGCGGCTGCAGCGAATCCAGAAACACGTACGTCCTTAGGTCTACTCCCATCTTCTTTACCTCTTTGTTTCACCTGGCTATCAGCCCGGTATGTTTAATCAATGGACTTCCCTACCACCTGTAATATTAAAAGCTTGTCCGGTACAATAATCACCACTTACCGTTATGAACTGGACTAGTTCGACAACATCTTCGATCCGTGTCAAACGCCCTAAAGGGATTTTTGCGGTAAATTTTTTGATGATCTCTTCTCTTGGAAGATTTAAATTCTTCGTATAGCCTTCACTAACATTCGCCCACACCCCGGTTGCATCAGTAATACCAGGGCAGATGCAATTAACTTTGATATTCTTGTTGGCATATTCAAAAGCCAATGCGTGGGTGAGTGCTATGATCGCTCCTTTCGCAGCGGAATAAGGGGCCATGAGAGCCGATCCGGTTTTCCCAGATTTGGAAGAAAAATTGATTATTCGACCATCTCCCAAATCTTTCATCGTCTTCAACGCTGCCTGAGAACAGTACACTGTCCCAAAAACATTGACTTTGAATATCTTATCCAACTGCTCCGGAGTCACTTCATCAAACGGTCGTTGATCTACGACTCCTGCATTATTCACAAGGCACCAAACAGGACCAAAATCCTTAACAATGCTGTCAAAACATGAAAATACCTTTTGTTGATCCGTAATGTCCAACACATAAGCTTTGGCGGCATATCCTTGGCTTGCCAAAGATTTGGCGGCTTCTACCACTTGATTGTCGATATCGATCAAGGCAACTTTTGCACCTTGTTGCGCATAATTCTTGGCAATCTCGAAGCCAATACTTTTCGCTGAACCAGTAACCACACATACTTTGTCTTTTAGTTGTACCATGATAATCATTGTCTCCTTTTTTCCTTAAAACGTCAGATAAGCATTCCGCCCGTACTATCCAACGTAGTTCCTGTAATGTTGCATGCTTTGTCTGATGCCAAAAATGCTGCCAAATACCCGATCTCGATAGGTTCTGCAAACCGGCCGACAGGAATTCGTTTTATGTAATCATCCATGAGTCCGTCATGTTTCCATTTATCCTCATTGATGGGAGTCCTCACCATTCCGGGGGCAATCCCGACAACACGAATTCCGTACGATGAAATCTCACGGGCAAGTGATCTGGTCATCATGTTCAGTCCGGCTTTCGCTGTCGTGTAATGCCCATGACCTCCGGTATTACATTGAAAACCGGATTTAGAAGACATATTGATTATCACACCCTTGACGTTCCTCTCAATCATGGAATTAACGACTCGTTTTGAAAGGAGATAGGGACCGTTCAAATTGATATTTATCACCCTCATCCAATGCTCATCAGGCATATCTTTCATATCTTCTGTGGGCCAAATACCTGCGTTATTGACCAAAATATCAATCCTGCCGAATGTATCAAGAATTTTTTTTACCATCGCATCGTTGTCTTCAGGTTTCGAAACATCAGCATAGACTGGTATACAGGACACGCCATTCTCTTTTGAAATCCTTTCTGAAAATTCAATAACTTGTGGTTCATCAACGATATAATTCACTGCCACATGGACCTTCTCCATGGCTAGATATTCACTGATGCCGGCACCGATCCCCGTAGCACCTCCTGTGACTAATGCAACCTTTCCTTGTAACGCCAAATCCATACGCCTACCCTCTGATTTGCATATTTTATAGTACGATAATCCCAATGTAACATTAGTTATAAATTTTGTCAATTCGAAAAAGACAGGATTAGCACGACTTCGTGCATGGGGAAATGACCATGTTTAAATAGTAATATTCTTAGCTCTACACCATTTTTATATAGTTCTTTTCAAAAACTGGAATAATACGTTTGATCAAAAGGAAGAGCAACATTTCCGTAAGGTTCCTTGACAGAGAAATGGCCAGAGCCTACACTTTCTACCACATTTCAGAGTTTGAGAAGGGCCTGCCATGAAAGATTTTTTTAATTCTCCCGAAAACCCTTATGCAGCATATCGAAATCCAGTCTATGCGAAACGGGGGATGGTAGCCACAACCCAACCGTTGGCGTCACAAGCTGGTATTGAGATCATGGCAAAAGGTGGAAACGCAGTAGATGCCGCGATAGCTGCCGGGGCAACCTTGACTATCACGGAACCCACTTCGAATGGTATCGGAGGAGATGCCTTCGCGCTCATCTGGATCAACAACTCATTGCACGGACTCAATTCAAGCGGTCCGTCACCTCAGAACGCCACGTTGGGAGCAATGAAAGCTCGAGGGTATTCAGAAATGCCGCATCATGGGTGGGAACCGGTAACGGTTCCGGGTATCCCCGCTGCCTGGGCCGCATTATCCAAACGATTCGGGAAACTACCCTTAATCGACGTGCTACAACCTGCGATTCGTCATGCTGCGAATGGATTTGCCGTATCACAGACTGTTGCATTAGATTGGAACAATGCATTTCAAATATATAAGAAGCGATTGCATGGCGAGCAATTTTCTCATTGGTTCGATACATTTGCACTTGGCGGTTCGACACCCCGACCAGGAGAGATGTGGAGTTCTCCAGCTCACGCCAAGACCCTGGAAAGCATAGGGACTAGCTATGCAGAAAATTTTTATCGCGGTGAAATTGCCGATAAGATAGCGGCTTTTTCAAAAGCCAACGGAGGGTTTCTCTCCAAACAGGATCTTGAAGCATTCCAACCTGAATGGGTTAATCCAATCACCACATCATACCGAGGGTTCGATGTATGGGAAATTCCTCCAAACGGACAAGGACTATCAACCCTTCTCGCCCTCAACATACTCGAAGGGATGCCGCCATTGGATCGCACTGATGAACAAACATTCCATCACGCGATAGAAGCGATAAAACTTGCGATGACCGATGGGGATTGTCACATAACCGATTCTCGCTTTATGAGCACTAAAATTGAAGATTTATTGTCAAAAGCCTACGCATCCAAACGCAGATCGTTGATAAGTGATCACGCCATCGAACCGTATCCAGGAAATCCTCAACCGGGCGGTACAGTGTATTTGGCGACAGCCGACAGCGAAGGGAATATGGTTTCCTATATCCAGAGCAATTATGAAGGGTTCGGATCTGGGTTGGTGGTACCCAATACTGGTATCGCACTGCAAAACAGAGGAAACAATTTCTCACTCGATCCATCTCACATCAACCGCCTCGTACCAAACAAGAGGACCTTCCACACCATCATTCCAGGATTCCTCACCAAAGACGGTCATCCGGTCGGACCTTTCGGTGTGATGGGCGGCTTCAACCAACCTCAAGGACATGTACAAGTCATCACCAACACTATAGATTGCACCCTCAATCCCCAAGCGGCATTGGATGCTCCTCGATTGAGATGGGTAAAAGGTAAAAACGTATTACTAGAACCAACATTCCCGACTGAAATTGCCGACGCCCTTGCCGAAAGAGGTCATCAGATCGAATTCTCGACAAAGAGCGGTCTCTTCGGCAGGGGACAGATCATTTGGCGGAATAACGAGAGCGGAGTATTGATCGGCGGGACCGAGTCGCGCGCGGACGGGACGATAGCGGTGTTATGATCATGACCAGTGAAAACAGTATCTATTATTCAATCTTTTTCTCAAACCGATAGAATATTTGAGTGGGGTGTACGTGAGAACATTTCAGGTGCATGAAGATTATGAAAGATTACGCATCAGAATTCCCATGCATCCTTTCATCCTGCCATTTCTTCAAATCATCACACGCCTGATTTTCAAAAGACACCCTATCAAAGATGGCATTATCAACGTGAAAAAAACCATCAGCGGCTATGATGGGCATAGCATCCCATTAGAAATCTTCGGTCCTTCCGGGATAGAACACGATGTACCGTGTCTCTTATTCTTGCACGGGGGAGCTTTTGCATTGCCAGCTACCGGTTATCATAAAAAGTTGATGTGTGATTATGCTCTTGGATGTTCATGCAAGGTGGTGTTTGTAGATTATCGATTGGTGCCGAAGTATCCGTATCCTTTTGGTCTTGAGGATTGCTATTCAGCTTACAAATGGCTCCTAGAACATGCAGAAGAGCATGGTATTGATAGCACTAGGATTGGTATTTGCGGTGACAGTGCCGGCGGGGCCCTGGCAGCTGCCTTGACGCTCAAAATAAGAGATCAATCAGTGAAAGCACCGCTTTTTCAGCTACTAGTCTATCCGGTCTCGGATGTGGAACAAACAACCGATTCAATGAAGAAATTCGTGGATACTCCGATTTGGAATGCAAGACTTAATAAAAAAATGTGGGACTTATACCTACCGAAAGGCAAACCCAGCATCAACGTTGAATATGCATCTCCGCTGCAAGCAGCTTCTTTCAATGATTTACCTAAGAGCTATATCGAAATCAATGAATTTGATTGCCTGAGGGATGAAGCATTACTATATAACATAAAGCTAGAAGAATATGGGAATGAAGTTACACTCGTCCAAACAAAAGGAACGGTCCACGGATTTGAATTGAATTATAATAGTCAGTATACGCAAAAAATTATTAAAAACAGAATTGAATATATGAAAAAGAATTTTGATCATATTGAAAGCAGTAACATACATCCTTGTTAAAGTGTACTTAATCAGTTTTCGATAGTCATGACTCGAACCGACATGTTGACCAAGATTCATGGAAGTATTGATGGATGTCTTTTTTCATATCTGAAAAAAATTTTCATATTAATGCTTTGTTTATTTGGAAAAAATTTTTGTTGAAAATTGGTTTCATCGATGTTAGTATCTCAAGTGAAATTAATTTTAATTTCAACATCATCAAAAGGAGTCAGACATGAAAAAACCACTATTGGTAATGCTAACATTACTGTGCGTAAGCTCTATCGTTTTCGCTACCGGTGTAACAGAAACCCAATCGCAACCCCAAAAGAGTGATACTTTGGTTATGATTACCTCTACAGCTGCGGATAATCTTGACGCAGTAGTACCGGTTTTTGAACAAAAATATGGTATCAAGGTGGATATCATCACAGGAAGTACCGGTGAAGTCTATTCGAGAATCCAAGCGGAAAAGGGAAACCCATCTTGTGATATCACATGGATTGGTGAATATTATACGAGGGACAAGTCATTGTTTGAAACGTATGTTTCATCAACCGATAGCGAGTATCCAGAAAAATTCCGCAATGATTCGGGTGTGTTCACAGCAATCAACGGCACCTGTCCCGTAATCGTCTACAACACTCAACTCGTCCCTGAGGGAATCAAAGGATATCAAGATCTGCTCAACCCAAAGTATAAGGGCAAAATTGCCTTTGGAGATGCGGCTACATCCTCTTCCGCTTATAACCATCTTGAAAACATGTTGTTGGATTTTGGTAACGGAGATGTGGAATCTCAAGCAGGATGGGATTATGTTGAAAGTTTATTAAAACAATTGGATGGAAGGGTCGTAAATAGTTCTTCAGTGACTTACAAAGGCGTTGTAAGCGGTGAGTACGCGATTGGTTTGGCATGGGATGCCCCGGCATTGGAATTAGCCCAGAGCGGAACACCAAACGTAGCATTTGCTTACATGGAAGAAGGTTCTGCATCCAAACTCTCTGGCTTGGCGATAATCAAAGGTAGTAAAAATTTGGAAAACGCCAAGTTGTTTGTTGATTTTCTTTCATCAAAAGAAGGACAACAACTTTTAGCGATGAACACAGCAGGTGCCAATCCAATCAGAGTCGACATCGACTTCCCCGAATCAAAGATGATCATGAAGACAGCTAACATATTCCCTGTCGATTCGATTTGGTCGACAGAGGTCAAGCCCATGGTGGCAGAAAAATTTGCGGATTTGCTGATGGACATCATGAAATAATTATTACCTGTATTCCGGGGATAGTTCACCGGTACTTCCCCGGTACTTTTTCTATAGAACATTTCATTTCGAGGAGTACCAGATGAGCGTGCAGATAGCGATTAAGCATGCGGTAAAACGATACGGTAATGTGACGATAATTCCAGATTTGAACCTTCAGATCGAGAAAGGGGAATTCTTTACTCTGCTTGGAGCCAGCGGTTGTGGGAAAACAACATTATTAAGGATGATCGCAGGATTCAATACCATCGAAGGCGGAGAGTTTTATTTCAACGACAAGCTCATAAATGATATTCCCAGGGATAAAAGAAATATCGGCATGGTCTTTCAGAATTATGCGATTTTCCCTCACATGACTACAGCAGAAAATGTCGGTTTCGGCCTTGAACAGCGTAAGATAAAGGACCCAGAAAAAGCAAAACGGGTAAACGAAATACTCGAAACTGTCCAGATATCGGCTCTCAAGGACAGAAAACCCCGGAATATGTCGGGCGGGCAACAACAAAGGATTGCACTAGCACGTGCGATAGTCATCCAACCCGACGTGTTACTTATGGACGAGCCTCTTTCTAACCTGGATGCGAAACTCAGAATCGAAATGAGGTCTGCCATCCGAGCGATTCAGAAAGAATTCGGGATAACCACCGTATATGTTACCCATGATCAAAATGAAGCGTTGGCTATTTCAGATAAAATCGCAATCATGAACCACGGCCAGATTATGCAAGTAGCCACCCCGTGGGATATATACAGGCATCCTGCAAATCTGTTCTGCGCTACATTTATCGGCGAAAGCAATCTTATCAATGGAAACACCGTAGGGAGCCAAAAGGTGTCCATTGAGAATGAGAATATGACGTTCACATTCAGCCGCTTAAAGAAAGATTTGAAAGAACAGACATCTGTTCAGATATGTGTCCGTCCCGATGAATTATACTTTGCGCAATCAGGATTGGCAGCCACGATAGTTGAAAGAACTTTCCTCGGGTCAAGTTTTGAATATTTCCTTCAATTGAACAATAAAACCAAAGTGAAGCTGAATACGAAATCCACAGAAGAATTCCATGAAATAGGAGAACATGTCTATCTCGGATTTTCTCATGAGCTGGTGAATGTTTTTGATACTGAGACTGGCAACTCGCTGATGATTGGAACCGAATAAGGAATTGTGCCATGAAGAGTAAACAGCTAGTGAACTATTGGTCGGTAATCACAGCATTGTGCATCGCCTTTTTCTTTCTTTTTTTCATTTTCCCGGTATCAAAGATTTTTGTGCAGAGCTTCATCGACGCCAAAACCGGCGGATTTTCATTTTCCGCTTTCACAAAGTTCTTCAGCAGGACATATTACACATCGACTATTGCAAACAGCTTTAAGGTAACCATTACGGCGACATTGATCACGACCATAACCGGAACGATGATGGCCTATTTCATGAAAACCGTTTCCATTAAAGGTAAGAAGATCATAGATATCATCATTATTGTTTCGATTCTCTCCCCACCGTTTATCGGTGCCTACTCTTGGATAATCTTGCTCGGTCGCGCGGGAATAATTACCAAATTCCTCAACACGCTTCTTGGTGTTCAGTTGAGGGGAGTCTATGGATTTTCAGGAATACTTTTGGTATTCGCGATTAAAATGACTCCTCTTATGTACCTCTTCGTCTCTGGTGCGTTGAAGAAAATGGACGCTTCGTTAATCGAATGCGCAGAAGGATTGGGGTGCACCGGAATAAGAAAATTCTTCCGTATAGTATTCCCCTTGATTTTACCAACGATTCTCAGTTCTTCCTTCCTCGTGTTTATGCGGATTTTCTGTGATTTTGGAACCCCTATGCTGATAGGAGAAGGGTATCGGACAGTTCCCGTATTAATCTACAACTCCTTTATAGGGGAGATGAATCAAGATTACGCATTTGCTGCCGCCATAAGCGTGATTGTAATAATCTTCTCGGTAATTATCTTTGTTTCCCAACAGATCGTGACAAACAGGACTACCATTGAGATGAGTGCGTTACAGCCTGTCATGCCAGAGAAAAAACGGGGGGCATACAACGTATTCGCCCATGTATTTGTATGGTTGGTAGTATTGCTATCCTCCCTTCCGCTGTTGGTGATTGTCATTCAGTCATTCAAACGAAATGACGGTATCATTTTCTTTAACGAATTCTCATTGGATAGCTATGCCAAAGCATTTTCAAAAGTCGGATATTCGATTGCGAATACATTCGTCTATTCTTTCGCCGCTTTGGCAATCATCTTGTTCCTTGGCGTTTTGTTCAGTTATGTTTCAATTCGTAAATCGACCAAAGCGTCAAAAGTAATGGATGTGATTGTTACCCTTCCCTATATCATTCCCGGATCCATCCTTGGCATTTCATTGATTCTCGGGTTTAATAAAAGACCCGTGCTGCTCACAGGTACCGCCTTGATCATGGTGGTAGCGTATGTTATCAGAAGGATGCCTTACACAGTGAGAAGCAGCAGTGCGATTTTGCGGCAGATAGAACCTTCTCTTGAAGAAGCTTCTTTGAGTCTCGGTGCCAATGAACATAGGACTTTCTGGCAGGTGACATTCCCAGTCATGCTACCCGGAGTGCTTTCAGGGGCATTGATGAGCTGGATGAGCATCATCACTGAATTGAGCGCGACGGTATTATTGTACACCATCAAGACTCAAACCATATCCATCGCAATCTATCAGGAGGTCATCAGGGGCAATGAGGGTGTAGCCTGCGCATTATCAACCATCTTGTTAGTGACGACAATAGTAAGTCTGGCCGTGTTCTTCAAATTGAGCGGTAAAAAGGAGATCGAACTTTGATCGGAAAGCTCAAAGCAATCTACTCCACACTATCTTCAAAATATCGCCAGGTAGCTGACTTCATAATTCATAATCCCGATGAGGTGTTGATGCTCACCATCAACGACCTGTCAGAAAAGACGCGGGTTTCTAGCGCAACCATAAGTCGATTCATGAAACACATCTATGGGATGACATTTCCACAAGTCAAAGTAGCCTTTGCCAAATCGATATCCAAGGACTTCGACAATAATGCGCGATCGGTACTCTCATACGATAATAGCATGTTTCAGATAGAAAAAAGTTTGGCAGAAAACCTGAAAAACTTATTCGAGGAGACCATTCAACTCAATCCTATCAAAAAGATTATTGAAATTGCAAAAATGATCGCACAAGCAGAAAACATCTACCTGTTCGGAATAGGTGCTTCTGCCTTGGCGGTACAAGATTTTGCCCTCAAATTGATTAAATTGGGTAAACGGGCTCTTTTCAACATGGATGCCAACTTGGCGATTTTGAATTCATCGCTTTGTACTGAAAAAGATGTGGTGATCGCTATCAGTTATAGCGGACTGACGAAAGAAGTCCTCATACCATCAAAAAAAGCCATAAGCAAACACTGTCCCGTTATTTGCATAACCAGTGATAGTCGCAATAAACTGTCGAACATAGCGACTCGTGCATTATGCATACCCAGTACCGAATCAATGATTATTCGCATGACAGCCATCTATTCACGATATGGTCAATTCTTCTTGATAGATTTGCTTTATATGGCAATCATGAAGGAAATCACAGATAACCCAGATAAAATTATGGAGAAATACAAAGACTTATTGTTGGAATTAAAATGAATCACTTGTCCGACTCGCCTTGAAGGAGCATCTACATTATGGATAACAACTTGCTTTCTACTGAAAGTGTAAATCCGGTTTCTATGAATATTGATACCAAAACGACTCTTGAAATTTGTACGTTGATGAATGATGAAGACAAAACGGTGGCACATGCCGTTGCCCACGCCCTACCGATAGTTTCCGCTCTTGTTGATGATATTGTCGACTCATTTAGAAGAAATGGGCGTTTGGTGTACATCGGTGCAGGAACCAGCGGAAGGCTTGGAGTGTTGGACGCATCGGAATGTCCTCCGACATTTGGAGTATCCCCTACTATGGTAATCGGATTGATAGCCGGCGGAGACATAGCATTGCGCAACGCTGTCGAACGTGCGGAAGATAATGGTGCGGCAGGTATTGACGATTTAAAAAAAATCAACTTTTCAAATAATGATACATTGGTTGGAATCACCGCATCGGGTCAAGCTTCATATGTGTTGGAAGCAATGAAATATGCGAAACAGCTCGGAGCAGTTGTCGGAGCCATCAGCTGCAATGAGCAATCTTCGACATTTGCTGTCGCAAAACACTGTATCTATCTTCCAGTAGGGCCAGAAATCATCACCGGTAGCACGAGACTGAAAAGTGGGACTGCCCAAAAAA
>Ga0265293_10003522_pt1 | contig 28978 bp, 15 predicted proteins | sample Munlanlewell138R_FD_192505 | JGI IMG/M metagenome (GOLD analysis project Ga0265293, IMG submission 192505) | Leachate microbial communities from a municipal landfill in Southern Ontario, Canada - Leachate well 138R | ecosystem: Engineered > Solid waste > Landfill > Unclassified | place: Canada... | reverse complement strand
AGAGAACTCTACGACATTGGCTCGAAGCCTAAGGCGGATCACTCTCTTTTACGCCAGCCTTAAGATCATCCTGATCTTGACAAGTTATCTATACTTTCCAGAAAAAAGGCGGCCCTAAGCCGCCTACGACTATTCTCCTTACTTTCCTATAGGGTGAAGGGTTGAAAATATGAGGTTAAATGGGTGTTGTTTTAGAAGGCAAAGATGGGGAGAGAAAACTCTTGTTTGAGGATCGAAGAATTAGCTTCATTCCAAAATTGAAGTTAGATCTTGAAGTTTAAAAACTGAGGGGGTAGTCATTAAGATGTTGTTGATGATTCTTGACAATTTGAGTTGATTAGGATAAATAGTTAGCAAACTGGTGGAGGGTAGAAGATGATTATTGATAATCGTTATAAGGTCATCGAACGGCTTGGTATGGGCGCTTGGGCTGTGGTGTATAAAGTTGAGGATATTCGCACCAATCAAGCGTCAGTGTTGAAGATATTTCAAAACATAGATGCGAAGACTCTCTATAAAAACATATCGGCAGCGAATATGTTTCTCATAACTAAGTTAGAGCACCCTAACCTAATGAACGTTACTTCTTTCGGTTCAGTGGACAAGAATATATACTATCTTAGCGAGTTTTATGAGGGGGATACGTTATCAAAGTTCAAGTTTAGCCCTGATAAAGTTGACGATCTATACGATATTATTGTTCAGATTTGCTACGGCTTGAATGAGCTCCATAACCGGGGTCTGCAGCATAAAGATATCAAACCTGACAATATTCTATATAACTATCAAGATGAAAAGATTGAGGTGCGTGTGCTCGATTACGGTTTTTCCAAAGCCGATGTCAGAAGGAATCAGCAGTATATCAGCGGCACGCTTCCCTATATAGCACCTGAAGTGTTTAGAGGTGGTAAAAGCTTTGTAGAGAGCGATATATACTCCTTAGGCGTAACCCTTTACCGCGTAGTTACCGGCACGCTCCCCTATACTATTGAACAGCTTTCCGATATGATAACCGATGGGCGGAGCAACCTGTTTCCAAAGTTTCCGCGAGAACTGAACCCGAGTATTCCACCGAGCTTAGAAAAACTTATCCTTAAACTTATGGAGAGAAACAGAGCGGATCGTTTCCCTAATACCGAGAGTATAATCAAATATATCAATCGGATACAAGATACTGAATACCCGTTTTCACAGAAATTTTCTTTGCTGAACTCGATTAAGTATAACAGTAGCCTCGCCAGAGAAGAGTATACGAATACACTGCTTGGTTACCTTCCTTTGATAGAGGAGAAGAGTGGTAAAATAGTCGTCCTTTCAGGAGAAGGGGGGCTCGGCAAGAATAACATTCTCACTCTCTTCAGATACCATCTTCTGACTCACGACTACTATCTTTTTGACTATACCTGTGCCCCTAATGCTAAGGACCCTTTCTTTGCTTTGATGCGTGAATTTTTGTCTTCAACGACTACTAATAAAGAGATTTCTGATGGTCTGGTATTGGTTTCGGAGAAGATGAAAAGATTCCTCTATAACTCCGATGGCGTCGAGGAACAAGAGGTCGATTACATTAAGATTATCAATAGAGACTATGAGTTTGGCAAATCGTTTCTTCAAACACTGTCTGAAGATAAGCCGTTAATCTTTATCATCCGAGCAGGGCACTACCTAACTAAAGAGACTATTGAGTTTGTAAACTACGTTTCAAGCGTAGTTAGGCTCAACCGGATTATGATTGTTTTCAGCGTCGATAATATCGGGAGTGTAGGTGGTTTGGTGCACCCGATAAACATAGAGGTTCAGTCGCTAACTATTCCAGAGATAAAGACTTATGTGGAAGAATTACTAAGAACGAGCGTTCCAGACGAGTTTTGTGAGGCGTTGAGGGATAGGACTAACGGTAATCCGGGATATATTAAAGAGATTTTGATCGATTTGATTGAAACACAACAACTTTGGGATGAAAAAGAGTATGACTTTCAAATAGAGTGGTCTGAATATAAGCTACCTGAGAAAATCATTCATAATATTTATGATAACCTCAGCCATTTGAAGCAAAACACTTATGAGGCGCTGCAAACATTGTCAGTAGTGGAGACACCACTCTCTTATGACTTAATGAAACTCATCTTGAATGTTGACGATAAAGAGCTCTTTTTCCTGATACAGGATGGAGTTAACAATCACGTATTAGTTAAAGAGAGCGAGTTTTTCTCCTTTGCTTTTAATGAGGCTAAAGAGCGTCTGATAAGCGAAATAGATGCTGATCGTGCCCTGAAAGTATCGAAGGATGTATTGGAGTATTTTGAGTCGAAAGCGGTCGTTCAGATAAACGTTGCTTTGGGGATCATTAAAAATGCAGAGGTGACTCAAGACGCTTATAGCATCAGAAAATACTACTTAAAACTATACGAGCTTTACTCCCAAAAAGGGGATCAAGATAAGTCTTTCGATTCTATCACAAAGGTTATCGAATATGACTTTTCTCACGGCTTAGAGATTTCTGAACAAGAGATTCTAAGAGACCTAAAACTCTTCCAAGAAGCGGCAGAGTTGACCGGTAAAGCCAAAACAGCACTCGAATTGTTTGAAAGAATAGATAACCTCCCTGATATTTTTGAAAATCACTATATTAAAGGGGTGTTGTGTAAATCACTCGAAAGATATAGGAGCGCATCGGTTGAGTTTGAAAAGTCGCTGACTTTGGCGATAAGTGGGCGTCAGAATGCAAATGCACTAATCCAATTGTTGTGGACTTCGATGATGTTAAACGACTTTGAAAAAGCTGAGGAGTATCTCGAAAAGTTAGAGTCTATCAACCTCCCTTTAGATCTTGAAGTAGCCTTTGTAGACCGTAAAGGGGTCTTCCTTTATAAAAAAGGGAGAACAAAAGAGGCTATCCATCTGATGAACTCCTTTAAGTCTAAGATTAAAGATGTGTCGACACCTGGATATTATGTGAAATTAGGTAACTTTTATAACAACTTAGCCCTCTTTAGTAGCTCTGAAAAAATGTATGATGACGCTTTGGCTAACTTCCAAAAGGCGGAGAAAATATGGAAACAGGTCGGCTATAAACACGCTTTGGGGGTTGTCTATAATAACTATAGTGATTTAGTGCTCCGTCAGGGGAAAACTCAAGAAGCGCTTGAATACTTAGAAAAAGCTTTGAAATACTGCACCGATACGGATCAAGTTAAGTGTGAAGCTCTAACTTATCTCAATTTTGGTGAGGTCTATATCAAGCTCGGTCGCTACAAAGAGGCAGAGAAAAACCTGTTAATAGCAGAAGCTAAGGTGCAAGAGCAAAAAGATAAGTCGCTGCTCCCCAATATTATCCATAATTTAGCTATCACTAAGAGTAAGATAGGTCGATTCTATAATTATTACAGCTTCATCGAACAACATACCCCCGAAATCATTACTGAAGATATCAAAACGATCAGCCCGCTCATCAAGACCTGGTTCTACTTTCTGTTGGATATGGGGATGACCGAAAGATTGGAAGAGCTTACCGTTAAGAATACCGACTTAGACTATATCACAACCCAAGAAGAGGAGTTTTTCTTCCATATTCAGGCGTTACTGTATATGCAAAAAGGGGAGTATGATAATGCTTTAGAACAGCTGGTTATTGCGCTCAGTCACGCCGAGAAAAATAGAAGTAGCTATGCACAATGTATCATCTATACAAAAATGATCGACTGTCATGTGCACCTCAATAACCTGCAAAAAGCAAATGAGCTATATCTCAAGGCTAAGAAATTAACTGAAGAATACGATTATAAATACTGGGATACCTCTTTGGAAATCCTTAAGTCACAAATTGATCTTTTAGATAAACATATCAACTTAAGGCTGATCTTGAGAGCTCTTTTTAAAAATTTAGAGATTGCCAAACAGAACGACTACTTTCAGCTTGAGTATAAAGCTCTGTTTTATATCACTTTAGTGCTGAAAGAATTGAGGGCGAGACGTAAAGCAAGAGAGTATTTTAACTACTATAGCATCGCCGTAAATAAAGCGAGTAAAGACTTGCCAGAGGCTATGCAAGACAGTATATTACTGAAATCGCAAGCGAATACAGATACGTTTGAAGAGATTAAACATATCTCGATCGCTAAAAGAGAATTACCGACAAATGAACAGTGGCAAAGAGAGCTATACGAGCTGCTCAATCTTGATGAAGTGGATCGCTTTAAATACTTTATGAACAGAATCTTGAAGAGAATGTTTGTGCCTCACTTCTTCTCACTGGTGATCATCGAAGACTATAACAAAGGACAGCGTCCATTTCTCAACTTTAATATAAAAATCAAACAGCTTTACCTCAAAGAGGTTGAGAGAAATATCCGTGAATCGGTCAGGTCTAATGAGCTTTTGCAGGGTAAGTTAGGCGAGTCTAATGTGCTCTATGTGCCGCTTAGATTGAGGGGTGCTATCGTTGGCTGTCTTATTATAGGGGATGCCGGAGAGCTTCCATTCTCGGAGCAAGAACTTAAACTGGCTGAAAACGTTAGAATCAATCTTACTTCACTGCTGGTCAGGATAAGAGATATTACTGCTATTAACAAAAATACAAGACTGATGAAACAACTGATGACCGCTTCTAATGAGTTTTTCTCACTCAAAGAGGTGGATAAACTTGAACACGAAATCGTCTCCTTTACCATCGATTTCATACAGTGTAACAGAGCCTTCCTCATCAAAAGAGATAGGTATGGTAACTTTGTCTACCAGTTGGCGATGGATAATCATAAAAACCTGATCAATGACCATACAAGAATTAGTAAGTCGGTGCTCAGTGAAGTGTATAATAATAAACGGGTTGCGTATACGCTTAACGCCTCTGCCGATAGCGTGTTTAAGAATTCTATCAGCGTTCAAGATTATCAATTACGCTCTATTTTCTGCGCGCCTATTATTGTAGACAATGAGATTTATGGACTGCTCTACGCCGATAACTATATTAATCCGAATAGAGATCTGAATATCGATATGCAAATAATGGACCTATTTCTGATGCAGTCAGCTATTGCCCTAAAAAATGCGATACAGTATCGCTCGTTGATGAAGAAAAATATGGAGCTCTACTCCCTGGATAAGGCTAAAAATAAGTTTATGGAGGTCATTTCGCACGAGCTTAATACACCGCTGATGGTGCTCCAAAACCTCATCTCAAGATTAGCTAAAAATGAGGTTACGACTGTGGAAGAGAGAGACCAGACCATCCTCAAAGCAGACGAATCGCTGAAGAGGATTTTGGATAAGATTAACGATATTTATAGCCTCACTAAATACAATATGATGACCGGAGTCAATAAAGAGATGACAGATGTCCGAGAGATTCTGGAAATAATTGTCAATGAGGCAACTATAGTTTCACGTGAGCGAAATATGATCTATAGACTGGAAACAGAGGAGGACTTACCTATGGTTGAAGTGAATTGGGAGTCGTTCTATTTGATGATCTATCATATTGTGCTCAATGCAATTAGATATACAAAAGATTTCGGAACTATTGTTATCGGTGCAAGAAAGTCGTCATTCCAAGATGAAGAGATTGACAATAAAGAAACATTGGTCGTATATGTCCAAGATAATGGAATGGGAATACCGGAAAGTGAATTAGGAGAGGTATTTATACCCTTCCACGAACTTGTGGATAGCTACGCTCATCACTCCGGAACTGTCGAATATAACTCAAGTGGGCTCGGCGTTGGACTCTCTATTGCAAAACGTATCGCTGAACTGCATAACGGAGATATAAAGATTACAAGCAAAGAGAGAGAGGGGACTACCGTGTTTATCTTTATACCATTCTCTGAGCTTGAAGGATTCAGTATCAGTGAGCCAAAACAGACCGATTATAATAATAAAGGACAAGATGATGACAAATAATATCAACTTTTCAGAGGTTTTTGCCGAACGGAAAAATTTGGTTGTAGTCTTTGGAGATGAATTTAATCAGAATTATCGACTCACCTCAATTCTACTGACAATTGTTGGACAATTTAAAGAAATTCAGCTCTACTATACCGACTTTCAATACGATCTCTTTAAGTGGCTGTTGCAAGACCAAGATGTGACCTGCTTGAACATTACTAAAGCTGTTGCACCTGTGGAACACTCCGTTGTGATTGCTTTGGCGAGTGATAAGAATACCGAGCGTTTCTATAGAATGCTCAATAAAAGTGTGTTGGTTGGAATGGCAAAAAACACTAACTTCTCCTTAATACCGGAGCCTAAAGAGTCAATAGAGATCTGTACACGAACCTTTGACTCAATTGGCGTAAAATATTATGAGTTAGGGGATAATCTCGATCAGTTAGTTGAGAAACACTTTGACTCTGAGTTGCAAGAACAAGAGTTGGAACTGGTTTTAGATATCAATAACATGTTTAATAAACTGCTAATAAATAGAGCTAGTAAATCGTGGAGAGAATACTTGGCTATGATTCAATGCAGTAGCGCAGCAGAGGGAAAAGGAGTTATCTCAGGTGGTGGACGCTCTGAAAACAGAGACTTCTCTTTAAAAGAAATACTTGAATATGCTATGAAGAGTAAAAGAGTTGTTACAGATGATAAAGATTTCTTTGGCTTTTTGAACCGTTTCCCGTTTAAGTATAAGGTTTATTATCTCGGTAAAATGGAGACCGATAAAGAGATTAGCGTCGGTCAGCTAAAAGAGCTATATACAAGAAAAGAACAGTAAACATTTAAGTTAAGCATAATAATTATGAGGGATATATGAGAAAGAGATATTTGGTTTTGATACTCGTGATGGGGGTTGTGTCCCTTTTTAGCGGTGAAATTGATGATTTCCGATTTATAATAGGGCTTTATAAAGATGGGCATAACCAGCTTGCTATGACGGAGATAGATGGGTTTTTGAATGACTATCCTAATAGTGAATACATCAATAATGTTCGCTTCTTAAAGGCTAACATATTGATGGCGGAAGAGAACTACCTAAAAGGTGCTAAAGCGTTCAAAGAGTTGGAGAAAGAGGGTGTAGACCCTATCATCAGACCGGACATTTACTTGGGCTTAGCCCAGTGCTTCTTCTTCACCGATAACTTTGCAGAGTCTGAGAAGTATTTGAGTAGGTTCACTAAAGAATTTAAAAATCATAGACTGCTCCCTAAAGCTTATTACTTTCTCGGTCGGATAGCTTATCAAAAAGTGGAGTATTCCAAAGCTCTAACTTTCTTAAACCAAGTGGATGAAGATAGTCAAGATTGGAGCTATAGAGTTGCTAAAATCCAAACGCTTGTAGCTCTTGATATGAACGATGAGGCTAAGAGTATTTTAGACCAGTATGTTGAGCAAAAGGAACATTCAGAACTCCTTCACCAAGCTTTGATTATTTACTTTAACCACCTTTTAAAGGCAAAACAATATCAACACGTAGTGACCTATGCAGTAGACTTTATTCCTTATGACTCAGTGTTTTATGATAACTACCTGGCTATTATGGGGGAGGCTAATTACGAGCTGGGGAACTATAGAGCTGCATTGGAAAGATTCGATGCATTAGGTGAGACGAGCGAGAGAAGTGAATACTTTACCGCCCTATGTTTCCTAAAATTAGACGAGGATCTTACTGCTGAAAAACTGTTTAGCCAATTGAGTGAGAACGCTAAGAATGAGGAGATAAAGACTAATAGCTACTTCTTCTTGGCTACTATAAAAGGGAAGAAAGACTTCAGAGAGGCTAATAAAATGCTGGAGAGCTTTGTATCCCAAAACCCCGATCACCCCTTTGTCGGCTCTGCTTACTATCAATTAGGTATGAACTGGCTCTTCCAAAACATCTATGATGAAGCGGTTGAAAGCTTTAAGAATGCACTTGATACCGAGCTAAGCGATGAGTTCAATGAAAAGGCTAAGTATTTGTTAGCCGAGTCTCTCTTCCAATTAAAGAACATAGAGGAAGCATACCTTCATTATGTAGAATATGAAAAACTCTATCCAAAAGGGGAGTTCTTAGATGAAACACTCTTCAAAATAGGGCTCTATCATTTCGAGAAAGAGGACTTTGCAAACGCATTAGTAAAGTTTGATAGGATTATAAGTGAGCATCCTGAATCAGATAGACTCTCAATGGCTTACTTCTATAAGGCAGAGATATTTACCCTTAGCCGTCAAGATGACTTGGCTTTAACTCTATACGAAAAGGCTGCAGATCGCTTTGAAAACCGGGGATTAGTGGCGATTAGAATTGCCCAGGTAAACTTCAAACTTGGTAAATATGATGAGGCTATGGATGAGTTAGAGCAAATCCCATCGAGTAGTGAATACGTGTATGAGAAGATGATTATTCAAGGGAATATTTACTATGCTAAGAAAAACTATCTCTCTGCTATAAAGATATTTGCACAAGCTACTGAGCTGGCAGAAAGTGATGTGGAGTGGGAAGACTCTACACTACGTCAAGCCAGAACTCTCTATCAATTGAAAGAGTATCGTGAGGCGAGCAGACTGTATAAACAGCTCTACGAAAAAACAAGACAGCAGCAGTATCTGTTAAACTCGGCTACTGTTGCCTTTACAGCTGATGAGTTTAGAAACGCTATTGAAATGTTTCAACAATATATCAACTACTACCCTGAGAGCCCCGATATTTATCAGGCAAAACTGCATTTGGCCGATTCATACTACAACTCGAAAGACTATAACTCTGCAGTACAGCGGTATCGTGAACTGATCAGACCTGACGTCGACCCTGCAATACTTACCAATAGTCTGAACGGACTTGAGTGGTCAACTGCCCTTAGTGAGCAATATGATTTCATTAAAGAGCTGAATAAAATAGTGCTTAGTGAGGATGAGCATGACTTTAATGAGCTGATTCTTAGAAGAAAGATCGACTATTATTATTCACAAAGCAGGTGGGAAGAGGTAGTCTATAATGTGGAAAAATTGCTCGAACTTGAGCTTACTTACAACACTGAAAGAGAGTATAAAAAGATGCTCGGTATCTCTTTGCTAAATCGAAAACAGTATAGAGACGCTGAGGATGTCTTTGAAGAGCTGATCGAACGCCAACCTGATGCAAGCGTGTTAGTGGCGTGGTCAAGACTGCACTTAGCCGAAAACGACAAAGAGGCTGCCCTTCTTAAGCTGAAAGAGGCGTGTAGCTTAACAGAGGAGAGTCAGACTTGGCTCGATATGCTCACCCTTTCAGTATCGCTTAAAGATGAGGAGTTTTCGAGTCTTTACGCAAAGTTTAGAGGGTTTGCTCGAGGTGTTGACTTGGAGCAGGGGGAGCTATTGCAGATACGATGGTATCTGTTAAATGAGGTGTTTGATTCGGTATCTCCGCTAATCAACAACTTGTTATCGAGTAAATACGAGCCTATTAAGGCAAAGGCGCAATACTACAAAGGGGTGCATCTATATAAGATCGGCAGAACAGATGAGGCCATAAAAGAGTTGCTCCGGGTGCGTTATCTGTATCCAAGGGTTGAGGATGTCCGCATTGAGGCTGAAATACTGGTGATAGAAGCGTATGCCGAGACAGGCAACCTTACAGAAGCTAAGAAAATCTATGACTCAATAAGGAACGATTTGAAGCCGGAGCAGAGGCGTGAAATAGCTCGAAAGATTGGATTAGAGGGGTAAGGTATGAGAGTAAAACGTAATCCTATATATCACAAAATGACAAAGGTTTACCCTGTTTTTGTGCTCCTCCTAACCGTTATAGCGAGTAGCTTAGCGGGAGCTGCAAGAGATGAGAAGATAGACCTGCCAGACATTATTATCACAGGCGAGTCAGAAAAGCTGCAAGATACTATCTCTTTAGACGAAAAGCTAAGAGAATACTGGGTTCTGGATCGACTAAGTCGATTTAGTTATGAGCCGTTTATTACCCCCGACGAGGTTAGAGCATACAAAGAGCCGGAACTACATAAACGAGGGGCTATAACCTTATCGCTGGGAAGTAAACTTTCAACAAACCTAAGTTTTCTTTATAATGATGACAATCCTTTCTTAACCTTTAGAGGAGGGTATTCTTACAACTCGTTAGTCAGTGATAGAAACGATAGTAGACTCTTTGTGGGATGGTATCCACAACTTAGCAATTATGACTTCAGAGCCAAAGTTACTCAATACTTTTTTAACGATGAGAGGGTGGTCAGCTCTTCCAACAAGATATCCCTTTTTGGTGTAGAACTTGGAATGGAAACAGAAAAGCTAAATATATCCAAAATAGAGATGGAAGAGGTTGACCTAAGCGTAGGTATCGACAACTTCACTCAAGAGTTAAGTGGCGATAAAGAGAGTCAGACAGACGTTAATATCAGCTTAGGCCTCAGAGTGCCTTTAGACGATTTAGATATCTCGATACCTTTCGAGTCTACGCTGATTAAGGGTGATAAGTTTGCAACTAACCTCGGGGTGAGAAAAGAGAACTTCTACTTTTTAGACTACCTTGGTCTGAACCTTATTACAGACTTTTATAAAGTAGTGCCAGCTATAGACTTCTGTACTGGGTATGAACTCAATACTTTTTCGAGAGTTTGGCTGTATAACAAGCCGGGTTTCGACTCAAGAGTGCGAAGCGATTTTCTATACGACAATCCAGATCAGACTTTAAAAACAGATTCTAAGATTGCGAAGACTCCTTTAAACAGTTCCTTAGTTCTTGAAAACGATCGCTTTATACCAGTATCTTTAGGGTATAATGTAAGTTGGAGCCAAGACTATTTATACTATGTAGTAGGCACAGACGGCCTATTCAGTCAAACCAACCGGGACGTGCTTAGTCAAAGGTTAAATTTAAGCCTTTCCTATAGCTATAAGTCGGTCTCGTTCTCAAATACTTCAGAGCTTATTTCGACGAATAAGGAGATTCCCTTTGAAAGTAGTTTTGTGAACAGAACAGATCTCTTTTGGAATAATGATATAGCCCTTGTCGGGTTGGAATTTATCTCACTCGTAGGGAGAGAAAACGCCTCTTTAGAATCGATGGAAGATGTCTACTTGCTCAACCTCTATGCAGACAGCTATGTCTATAAGGATGTGGCACTTCACTGTCGATTCACAAATCTCTTAGACCAGAAATATCGTAAATATGAGATGGCTTCTACCGGCTCCAGTTATCCAGAAGCACCGTTTGAGCGTTTTCGTTTTACAGCTGGTGTAAGGTGGTCATTTTAAGTCTTATCAATATTCAGGGCAAATTTCTCGTTACAAGACAATTATGTTGACAATTATCGGTAGCAAGATATCCAACCATAATGGCTCCGTTGGGGCTAAAATTGAGAAAGGTTAATGAAATATGATTCTTAGTAATATAAAAAGTCCGAAAGACATTAGAAAGCTAACCATTAGCGCTTTAAATGAGCTCTCTGAAGAGGTTAGGGAAAGAATAATAGAGGTAACTTCTAAAACTGGTGGGCATATAGCGCCAAGCTTAGGGGCTACTGACATTGCTATTGCTCTACTTAAAGTGTTTGATCCCTTAGAAAACCGTATTGTTTGGGACGTAGGACACCAATCCTATGCCTATAAAATACTGACAGGCCGTAATGAACAGTTTGATACTTTAAGGCAGTTTGATGGGATTAGCGGCTTTAACAACATATTTGAAAGTAAATACGACGCTTTTGGTGTAGGGCACAGCAGCACCTCCATTTCAGCTGCTTTAGGGATTAAAATAGCAGATGATCTACAAGGCAAAGATCAGAGGACTATTGCCGTTATTGGTGACGGTGCTCTGACCGGTGGTATGGCCTTTGAAGGCTTAAATCACACGGGACATCTTCAAAAGGAGCTGATCGTAATCCTGAATGACAACACAATGTCTATTTCAAAGAATGTTGGTGCTTTACAGGACTATTTAACAAATATGATGGTCAGTAAGTCATACAACTCTTTGAAGCGCCAGGTGTGGGAACATTCTGAGAAACACCTCCCGAGTAAAGTAAGGAAGACTTTTATCTACGGTGCCAGAAAGTTAGAGGAGAGTTTAATCAACATTCTCGTGCCAAATATTATCTTTGAAGATTTAGGCTTTAAGTATGTAGGTCCGATAGACGGTCATGATTTACCAAGAATGATCAAAATACTTAACAATGTTAAATATAATATGGTCGGCCCTGTTTTAATCCATATGGTAACTCAGAAAGGGAAGGGGTATTGCTTTGCTGAGGGTGATTCGACAAGATTTCACGGTATTAGCCCTTTCAATGAAAAAACAGGTGAGAATGAGAAAAGCCCTACTCAAAGCTATTCAGAAGTGTTTGGCACACACCTTTGCAAATTAGCCCGTAAGCAAAACAATATAACAGCTATAACTGCCGCTATGAGTGACGGGACAGGCCTTACACAGTTTGAAAAAGAGTTTCCAGATAGATTTTTTGATGTCGGTATCGCTGAGCAACACGCAGCCACTATGGCAGGCGGTCTTGCAATTAGGGGGATGAAGCCGTTTGTAGCAATCTATTCTACCTTTATGCAAAGAGGGATTGACCAGATTATCCACGACATAGCTTTGCAAAAGTTACCAGTAGTCTTTTGTTTAGACCGTGCCGGTTTGGTAGGTGAAGATGGGGCGACTCATCACGGTGCATTTGACTTATCATTTTTGAACTTTATACCCAATTTAGTGGTATTAGCACCGACCTCATTGGAAGGTTTAGAGGCAATGATGGACTTTGCAGCAGAGTATAAGGATGGTCCTGTAGTCATAAGGTATCCTCGTGGTGCAGCAGATAAGCATAACCGACCGTTAGTGCCTTTAGAGCTTGGAAAATTTGAGGTTGTAAAAGAGGGTGGACGTATTGCTTTGCTTGGAATAGGGAGCGGATTCAAGATAGTCAACTCCATATCTGAGGTTCTAAAAGAGCGTGGTATAGAGGTGACGCTTGTCAATCCAAGGTTCCTTAAACCGCTCGACACTAATTACTTAGAAAGCCTTAAGGGGAAAGTTGAGGCGGTGGTAACCATAGAGGAGAACGCTCTAATCGGTGGTTTCGGAAGTAGAGTGGCACAATACTACGCAGCCGATAAGCTGCCAGTCTATTCATATGGTCTACCCGACGAGTTTATCCCTCACGGAGCTACCGATAAACTTAAAGAGATTATCTCTTTTACACCAGAGAAAATACTTGAAGACTTAGAGAAAAAGCTCCCCTTTTTAACCGAAAATAAGAAAGATTGATGACAACCTCTTCAGACCTTCTAAAAGAGAGTTTCGGCGATGAAACTATAGTAGCACTTTCAACCCCAATGGGTAAAAGTGCGCTCGCCGTTATCAGGCTTAGCGGCTCTGACGCTTTCAAAACGGTTGCTACTTATTTCTTTAAAAGACGTAGTGATGGAGAGTTATACCAAACCAATATCGAAAATGCCAATAGACATTTTGGCCTCATCATAGATGACAAACGGGTAATAGATGAAGTAGTTATCTCTCTTTATAAAGCCCCGCACAGTTATACGGGAGAGGACGTTGTCGAGCTGACTTGTCACTGTAACCCTTTTATTATCAAAGAGATATTAAATCTACTATTGAGAAACACCCGCTTAGCAAAGCCTGGTGAGTTTACCCAGCGTGCTTTCTTTAATAATAAAATGGATTTAACTAAGGCGGAAGCGGTTGGCGATTTGTTAAACGCTACTACTTTGAGGTCTCACAAAGCTGCGATAAGTCAGTTAGAGGGTAGTCTTTACAATAAAATAAGTTCGTTATTATCGGAGCTTACGCGGTATAGGGCAGAGCTTGAATTAGAGATCGATTTTGTGGAGCAAGACTTACCAGAATTAGATCTAAATGAGCTAAAAGCAGGGTTGAAAAGGCTTTACCATAATCTTACAGAGTTGTTGACAACGGGACAAGAGGGCTTAGTTTTACGCGAAGGGTTGGCAGTAGTTCTTGTTGGCGAGCCTAACGTTGGCAAATCGAGCCTGTTTAATGCGTTGTTAGAAACAAACCGAGCAATAGTGCACCAAACGCCCGGCACTACGCGTGACTACCTTGAAGAGTCTCTCTCAATAGATGGCTATCTGATAAAGCTTTACGACACTGCCGGCTTACGTGAAGCTCAGGATGAAGTGGAGCTTGATGGCATAGCAAGGACTGAGCTTTTACTAAATAATGCACACAGAATAATCTACGTTGAAGACGGTAGAGAGCTTGTTGATAACTACAAAGACATAGTTTTCGAAGAGCATAGTTCAAAGCTGATAAAAGTCCTCAATAAGTCTGACATATTGGACAAGGAGACGTTAGAAAGCTACCGTAAACAGGGCTATCTGATATGCTCAGCTGTGACAGGTGAAGGGGTCGAAGCACTTAAACAGAAGGTTGTAGAGTTCTTTCATATTGATCCAGAAACGCTTGACTCAGGGGTGCTTACTAATGTACGTCATATAAACGCTGTTCAGCGCTCCAAAGATAAGTTGGAAACGGCATTACAGAGTATAGCGATGGGGTTAGGTTATGAGTTTATCGCTTTTGATCTCAAGGAGTCGAGTGAGGCTTTAGAAGAGGTGGTGGGACGCATAACGAGCGATGACATATTGAATCAAATATTTGAAGATTTTTGTATAGGTAAGTAATTGGAGGAGATAATGATGGAAAGAATTTTAACCCCTAATGAAGTAAGTTCAGAGCTGGAGTTTGATCGTGCTTTAAGGCCAAAAAGTCTCGATGATTTCGTAGGGCAAGAACAACTCAAAGAGATATTAGATATCTCCATCCGGGCTACAAAAAAAAGGGGTGAGCCGTTAGACCACATTCTCTTTTATGGACCTCCAGGGCTTGGTAAAACTACCTTGGCAAATATTATTGCCAATGAGTTAGATGCCGAGATTAAGATCTCATCCGGGCCGGTATTAGAAAAGCCGTCCGATTTATCTGGTGTGCTGACTAATCTTCAGCGAAACGATGTCCTGTTTGTCGATGAGATTCACCGTCTTAATCACATCGTGGAAGAGTATATTTATCCCGCCATAGAGGATTTTAAAATTGAAATCATTATCGATAGCGGACCTAATGCTCGCTCTTTTAGAATTGATTTAGAGCCTTTTACACTCATCGGCGCTACAACCAGAGCTGGGCTTTTGACAGCTCCGTTAAGAGCACGTTTTGGAATAGTTTTACGCCTTGACTACTACGATCAGAAGAGCATTGAGAAAATAATCAACCGCTCTGCAAACTTGATGAATATACCCATTGAGGATCAAGGGACTATTGAAATCGCCAAAAGAAGTAGGGGAACACCACGTGTTGCCAATAGACTCCTCAGACGTGTCCGAGACTATGCTCAGATAAAAGGGGATGGCATTATCACCGAGGAAATAGCTCATAAAGCGTTGAAAATGCTGAACGTAGACCACGAAGGGTTAGACGATATGGACAAACGGATCCTCCTTACAATTATAAATAATTACCAAGGGGGACCTGTCGGAATAAAAACTATCTCAGTTGCAGTGGGGGAGGACCCAGGGACAATAGAAGAGATTTATGAGCCCTATTTGATTCAGCAAGGGTTTTTAGAAAGGACTATGCAGGGGAGAAAGGCTTCCTTGAAAGCATACAAACATTTTGGCTTGAAAATGGTTAATAAAGAGGCTCAACAAGACCTTTTTGTCGACCCGTAAAAGCTGATTTGAGAACGCTAAGTCAATAAAATAGTAAATAAATGAAGTTTTATTTTGGACTTGGCGACTATAGAGTTATATTGTTAGTTATAGATTAATCTTGGAGGAAAGGATGTCAGTAATTGAATTAAATAGTGAAAACTTCGATAAGGAAATTGGTTCAGGGGTAACTGCAGTAGATTTCTGGGCACCCTGGTGTGGCCCTTGTAAAATTTTAGGCCCTGTATTAAATGAAATTGCTGTAGAGCTTGAAGGAAAAGCAAAAATTGCGAAATTAAACGTAGATGATAGCCAAGAAATTGCGCTTAGATACAGAGTTATGAGTATTCCTACTGTTATTGTCTTTAAAGATGGTAAGCCAATTAGCTCAACTATCGGTGTTGTACCAAAGAAAGCTCTTAAAGATAAAATAGAAGCTGCACTGTAAAAATATAGCTCGAATATTTTAAGGGGATGTGTATGATTACACGTCCCCTTTTTTTTGTGCTCAAAATACAAATATTTGTGATATTTGACTTATCTACTCAATGTTTCAGTATGTTTTAGTGAGAAACCACGTAACTCACCATTATATAAGTAAATAGGATATAGGATCCAAGGGGGACTTAAGGAGGATACTCGTAGGCGGCCCTAAGCCGCCTACGAGTATCCTCCTTACATTACCCTTAGATGAGGGTTAGAAATTGGTGGATTTATATCTCGATTTGTTCCCAACCTTCGGCATTTATTTTGGAGAAATGAGTGAATCCGAGGTTGAGTAATTTATGTAGTGTTTTTTTGTAAGAGTAGTCTAAGCTTTCCACAGAATGGGCATCAGAGCCAATAGTTAATAATTTGCCACCCATATCTTTGTATAGCTTGAGATGTTTAGTGGTGGGTATGAGGTCGGCAAGAGGTTTTGTTAACCCTGAATAGTTTACCTCTAAGGCGATTTCTTTTTTGATAATCAGACTGAATATTTCTTTTACAATGTGTAAGACAAAGCTTTCGTCGGGCTCTTTAGTTAGGTAGCGATTCTGGACACCTAAGTGACCAAGAATGTCGAAGTTACCATATTTAACTAACTGCAAATTACTCTCATAATAGTCTATAATGTCCTCAGCTACCAAAGGGAAAGTTAAAGGAATGGAGATGTTTTTGCCGTTGGAGAGAGTGTGTATCGAGCCAATTTTGAGGTCAGGAGGGCTATTTTTCATTATAGCGTCGGCGAGCTTGTGGCAAAGATGGTATTCGCCAAGTTCAACTCCTTTTAAGATGCTGATCTCTGGGTATCGCCGTCTCATCTCTTCAATTGCTAAAGAGTATTTACGGTAAGAGGGGACACCATAAACCTCTATCTCTTCAGGGATTAAATCAAAGTGCTCGGTAAAGGCGATTTCTTGGTAACCGGTTGCAATGGCTTTTTCAATCATTTCGTCCATACTGGCAGTGCTGTCAGCGCTAAACTTACTGTGCATGTGATAATCAATTTTCAATTTCTTCAACCTCAGGGTGCAAATATTTAAATAGTGGTCTGAAATCGGCTTTGCGTAGAAGATCAGCAATAACTTCCGGGTTATTCTCAAAGAGACGGCGGTAATAGCCATCAAGGATAAATTGTTGGCTGGGCTTGCTTTCTAAATAATAATCATTTAGCACACGATAGGCGAAAAGTGGCATATCTAAGTCTATAAGGAGTTCGATCAAGTTTTTTGCTATATCAAATCGTTTATGTGACTCCGGGTATTCTAAATATAGGTTTAGCAGTATCTTAAGAGCCGTTTCATAATTACTCAACGAGTAGTTCGCGAGATAAGAGAGGAAGAGGGCGTTTTCTGTTGCCTGTATATTATCGCTATTATTTTGGATGTAGTCGAGATAAAAGAGGGCTTTTTGATTCTCACGTAAATACATAAGGTTAACAGCTATACGTGAGAAAAGGTCGATTAGCTCTGTGTCCGAAGCTGTCTCTGCGAGCTTAAAGTAGAGCTCATTGGCATCGGCATATTGGTAAGAGTTTTCGAATACACGGGCTAAAATTGAAATCAGGCTGTTGTGTAGGCTTTCATTAGGGTTATATTCGAGCTCTCTATTTATGAAATCATAGCTTTTTCTGACATCTATTTTAAGTAAAATCGACTCAGCCAAGCTGAGCGTAAGTGATTGCAATTTAGTGTCTTTGGAGCTATTTAAAAGTAGCCTAATTGTTTGAAGAGCAGTATCGTTATTGTTAAGCTCTTTGTGAGCAGCAGCTGAGAAGTAATACAGCGAATCTGCTGAGCTTTGGTAACTCTGTTTGTTAAGGTGTTGATCGATAAAATCGACAACTTTTTGATACTGTTTTTGAGTGTAGTAATATTTAGCTAAGTCTTTGACTAAATTGTCATTAAGAAAGCTATCCGGGTATTTTCTTAGCTGGCTTAGAATGAACTCTTCAGAGTCTCTGTATTCACCAGCGGCAAATTTTGCCCGCTCTATTTCAAACTGAATATTATCGTCTCTCTTTATCTTCAGCGACTCCTGATAGCTGTGAATAGCGGAGTAATAAAGTCTCCGCTCAGAATAGTAGCGGCCTATTTGATTGTAAAGGTGTGTTTTGTTGTCGGAGGTCAAGAATTGATTATCACGCTCGACAAAGAATTGTAGTCTTCCAATTTTTCCATCATTTAGTAGGGTGGTGAGGTAATCGAGTAAGAACTCATTGGTGAGCGTGTTGTTTTGTTCAGTGATAAGTGGTGTTAGGAGTAGTTTTGGCGGGTTATATAGGTATAGAGTAATGGTGGTGTCGGGCTCATCAGAAAGATTGCCCAATAGTCCAATTTTGTCTCTATCTGCCAGTCTGTATCGGGTTGAGATTGGATTCAGCTCAGTATCTGCAAAGAGAAGAGTAGTAAGCAATAGGGTGCCATACACAAGTATGATTGTTTTACGATTGATATTATTAAACTCCATACCCCTCACCTTCGCTTACTTATTGCATAAGCTCAAAGCAGGGCAGAAGAGTCAAGCAAATCTTTAGATCAAGCGGGAGTAATTTTTTTCAATAGTGATAATGTTCCCCAAAAGGGCGTGTAGAAAGAAAAGCCCAGCTTATAAATACAAGCCGGGCTGTCTTTATTTTAATGATCAGTTTTTCAGTTAGATTACTATATTTATCAGCTTGTTTTTGATGATAACGATCTTCTTTATTGCGTTGTCACCAATGAACTTTATTACGTTCTCTTGCGCTAAAGCCTCTTCTTTCAAAGCTTCTCCCGGCGTGTCAGGAGACACTTCAAGTTTACCACGTATCTTACCCTGAACTTGGATGACGTAAGTGACCGAATCTTTAACCAAGAATTCAGGGTCATACTCAACTATCCCGTAAGAATGAATCAGCTCTTCATAGCCACTCTGCTGCCAAAGCTCCTCTGAAATGTGAGGGGCGTAAAAGTAAATTAATCTCGGAATCACTAAGCAAGCTTCGACAAAAGCCACTTTCTCCCCTTCAGAGAGTTTCGTTAGGTCTTTGATACCGGTCAAGTTGTTAAGATGCTCCATCACAGCTGCAATCGCCGTATTGAACTGCATCCGGTTCTCAACGTCCTCAGTCGCCTTTTTAATTGCTGAATGAGTTGAAAATCTGAGCTTCTTAGTGAGTGGTGTAACCTCATCAGACTGTTTCTCTTTATACGAGCGGATTAATTCTATGTTGCCCATAAAGAGGCGCCACACTCTGTTCAGAAAACGGAAAGAGCCCATCACTCCTTCATCGCTCCATTCAATATCCTTGTCAGGGGGAGAAGCGAATAGCATAAAGACACGAGCTGTGTCAGCACCATACCGGTCGATGATATAAATCGGGTCAACTATGTTGCCCTTTGACTTGGACATCTTAGCTCCGTCTTTTAAGACCATCCCTTGAGTTAATAATCTTGCGAACGGTTCATCACCTTTAACTAAACCTATATCACGCATAAACTTATGGAAAAATCGAGCGTAAAGAAGATGCATACAAGCATGCTCTATCCCACCTATGTATTGATCCACTGGGAGCCAGTATTTCGAGCTCTGGATAGAAAAGGGTTCTTTGTCGTTGAAAGGGTCAGCAAAGCGTGCATAATACCAAGAGCTGTCGAAGAATGTATCCATTGTGTCGGTTTCGCGCTGGGCAGGGCCTCCGCAATTAGGACAGGTTACATTTAACCAGTCTGTAGCCGATAACAACGGGTTATGGGTGGTTCTTCCAACCTCTACGTCAGCCGGTAGCTCTACAGGCAGATCTTCATCAGGGACTAAAACAGAGCCGCATTTATCACAATTAATGATTGGAATCGGCGTGCCCCAATATCTTTGACGCGATATACCCCAATCTCTAAGTCTATAGTTAATGGTGAGCTCACCAAACTTATTCTCTTCCATCCATTGACTAATCTTCGGCTTAGACTCTTCACTATCCATCCCATCAAATTGTTGGGAGTTAACAAGTATTCCTGGCTCTATATAAGCCTCTTGCATCGTCTCAAGTGTGAGCTCCTCATTAGGGTTAGAAATTACTATCCGCATCGGTAGCTCATACTTCTTTGAGAACTCAAAGTCACGCTGATCGTGAGCCGGAACCGCCATCACTGCACCTGTCCCATAGTCCATCAAAACGTAGTTAGTGACCCAGATTGGCACTATCTCATTGTTAACCGGGTTGACGCAGTAATGTCCGCTGAACATACCCTCTTTAGTGGTCTCAGCAGCAGATCTTTCTATCTTGTCTTGATTGACTATTTTGTTGCAAAACTCCTTGAATTCAGGTTTTACAGCATCTTCTTTTAACCACTTAACGATTAAAGGGTGTTCCGGTGGGAGGGCTAAATAAGTGCAGCCGAAAATAGTGTCAGGCCTGGTGGTAAAGACAGAAACCGTTTCTTCTTCGTCCTTAAGTTTGAAGTGGATAATGGTGCCGTGACTTTTGCCAATCCAGTTTGCTTGCATAGTGAGAACTCGCTCAGGCCAATCGACAAACTTAGTTAAGTCGGCTAATTCTTCAGCGTAGTCGGTAATCCTGATAAACCACTGCTCCATCTCTTTTTGGATTACTTGAGAGCTGCAACGCCAACAGGTATTAGACTCTACCTGTTCGTTTGCTAAAACAGTTTGGCAATTTTCACACCAGTTGAGAAAGGCAGTTTTGCGGTAAACTAAGTTTTTTTCGTAGAGCCTTTTGAAGAGCCATTGATTCCATTTATAGTAATCTGGCCGGCAGGTGCTTATTTCTCTATCCCAATCAAAGCCGAAGCCTAAGCGGTCAAATTGTTCTCTCATCACTTTTATGTTCGATTCTGTGGAGAGCCGAGGATGTGTGTTGTGTTGGATGGCAAAGTTTTCAGCTGGCAAGCCGAAAGAATCATAGCCCATCGGTTGGAATACATTGTAACCTTGCATTAGTTTATACCTGGCAATAGCGTCACCTATCGAGTAACAGGAGACATGCCCCATATGCAATACACCAGACGGATAAGGAAACATAGACAGGACATAGTATTTTTCCTTATCATCCCTCTCTCTAACAATAAAGAGCTCTTTTTTAGACCAAATATTTTGCCACTTCTTTTCTATTTCATTAAATGGATATTCCAAGTTAACCCCCTTTACAAGCAGTTAGTCAATTGTGCTCAGAGTTTTCTGAATCCTCTGTAGAGTCAAATTATTTTTATATTAAAACGTAGAATGAGTAGTGTTTATAGACTATCAAGCAATCTTATTCGTTGTAGTATATTGCCTGTATTGGGTCCATTTTAGAGGCTAAAAAGGCAGGGTAAAAACCAGATAAGAAACCTATGATAGCGGCAAAAGCAATGCCTAACAAAATACCTTCATAAACTATTGGAAAACTAAACGTTAAGGCTTGAGAAGCAATTTTTAAACTGATGACCGATAGTAAGATACCAACGAGGGCACCGATTAAAGATAAAAGGAGTGACTCTAATATAAAGTGGAAAAAGATACTCACTGGAGTTGCGCCAACACTCTTCCGTATACCGATCTCCAGCATCCGCTCGTTGAGCGATATCAACATCGTGCTGAATAATCCTAATCCACCAACTAACAAAGAAATAGATGCTATTGTGGTAAGAGTTATATTCCACTTCTTCAATACCTCCTCTAACTCTTGACTGATCTGAGCGACAGTGGCTCCTACATCTTGAAAACTAAAGTCGTGCCCCATTTGATGATTAGCCAAAAGGATTTGACGAGTCCTGTTTTTCATATAGCTAAAAGAGTCTTCATCTTCACTTTGGATGTAGATAAAGTCAATAGCATTGTTTTGTTTGGTATACTTAGAACCTGTCTGAAGAGGGATGTAGACAGCCTCCAAGTCCATTCTTTTAGTCCACTCGTCAAAGTCCATCCCGGCTGGAGGTTGAGGTGTTAGCTTTAAGGTACCTATAATCTTATATCTTAGGTCACCGATGGTAATCATTTTATTGATCGGCTCATCATTGGAGAAGTGATTAGTCACGAAATGTGACCCGACCACTGCAACTTTAGCACCGTTAGCCTCTTCATAGTTATTAAAGAAACGTCCTTGATCAATGGTGTAACTTTTAGAGTGAAAAAAGTCGAGATTGGTGGCTTTAAGTCTCACAAACTTACGTTCAGTGGGGAGTGACAGCCAGTTTCTATTTTCGATCATTCCGTAGAGATATTTATAGTTGTTTTCTTGTTTCAGGGCATAGTAATCTGAAATATCAAGAGGCTTGACCTGTCTTGACATATACATAAAACGTCGCCTGCCAAGCCCTCTCATACCACTCGAGACTACGGTCTGATGGTCTTCAGAAGGGTAGATTATTATAGAGTTATTCCAGCCCATATCCTCTATACTTGTCTGTACGAAGAGCTTTATTCCGTAGATAGAAGAGAACATTACGACAACTGAGAAGATGCCGATAACTATCGCAACAAGTGTCATAATGGAGCGAAACTTATGCGAGAATATGCTCAGAAAGCTACTACGAAACGAGTCGATAAAGTGCATCTTATCTTAATTCTGTTTTACACTTAGGGCAGCTTAACACTTGATCTTCACCCGGTTTGGAGGCAACTTCCAGATAGTGGTTTCCACACTCAGGGCACTCTTGTTTGACAGGTTTCTTATATGTGCGGTATCGGCACTCAGGGTAGTTGGTGCAGGAATAATAAGTGTAACCTTTTACGCTCTTCTTTTCAGAGAGTTCACCTTTGTCACACTCAGGGCATTTAACGCCGGTAGTAATCTTCTTAGTAAACTTACACTTAGGGTAGTTTGCACAGCCGATAAACTCACCGTATCTGCTCTTCTTTATCATCAAGTCACCACCGTCGAGGGGGCACTTCTCATCCAATACTTCTGGTTTGCTGATTTGCACTTTACCCTCTTCATCTCGGGTAAAGCTTTTACTGTTTGAGCAAGTGGGGTAGTTTGAGCAGGCAAGGAATTGTCCTCTTGATGACCATTTAAGGATCATCTGACTACCACATTTATCGCACTTAACATCAGTCTCTTCAATCAAGTTTTCTTTTGCTTTTTTAATGTCAGTTTTATCAATGAGTTCGCTCAGATTTGAGTAGTAAGATTCGAGTAGTCCGACCCATTCTTTCTTACCTTCAGCAATGTCGTCAAGCCCGTCTTCTAAATTCTTAGTGAAGTCGACGTTAAAGACAGAGTCGAAGTTAGCCACTAAGAACTTATTAACAGCTCTGCCAAGGTCGGTAGAGAAGAATCTTTTTTCTTTAATAGTTACGTATTTTCGCTCCAGAATAGTGCTTGTAATTGAGGCGTAAGTGGAGGGGCGTCCGATACCCTTAGACTCAAGTTCTTTGATAAGAGTAGCTTCTGAATACCTTGCAGGTGGTTTAGTAAACCGTTGCACACCTTTAAGGTCTTTAATTAGTAGGATGTCATTCTCAACGTATTCTTTGTCGATCATTTCTCCGAGTGCCAAGTTAATATGTTTGTAACACTCAAGGAATCCAGGGTATTTGATTGTGCTTCCAGTAGTTTTAAACTGTCCTTCTCCGGCTTCAATGATGATTTTTACGGTGTTGAGTTCTGCTGGTTTCATTTGAGTAGCTATAGTTCTTTGCCAGATCAGGGTATAGAGTTTCAGTTGATCTGGTTTGAGAAATTCAGCAACATATTCAGGGGTGAGCATAGGGTCAGTAGGTCTTATTGCTTCGTGGGCATCTTGTGCGCTCGATTTATTTTTATAAACTTTAGTAGTTGGGTTGAGGTGAGCTTCTCCGTATCTTTGTTTAATGAGTTCTCTTGACTTAGTTAGCGCTTCATTAGAGAGGCGTAGGGAGTCAGTTCTCATATATGAGATAAGGGCGGTTGAATCGCCTTTAATATCGACCCCTTCATAGAGTTGTTGAGCGATCATCATAGTTTTTTTGGAGGTGAAGTTCAGTATCCTTGAAGCATCTTGTTGGAGAGAGCTTGTAATGTAGGGTGGAGGTGGTTGAACCTTTCTATCTCTGACCTCTTTTTCGATGATTTTATAGGTAGCGCTTTTTATGGCTTCGAGCACATTATCCGCTTCATCTTTATTTCCAAGCTCTACTTTTTTACCTTTCCATTTATCTAAGACGCTATGGAACGGTTGCAGATTCTCCTTATAAAAGTCTCCTTCAATAGTCCAGAACTCTTCTTTTACGAAAGCTTCTATTTCGGCATCTCTTTCACAGATGAGTCTAAGTGCCACGGATTGAACACGTCCAGCGCTTAGTTTAGTAGTTATCACCTTCCAGAGCAGTGGGCTAACTTGGTAGCCGACTAATCTATCGAGCAATCTTCTTGCCTGTTGGGCATCGACTTTATTCTGATCGATATCGCCAGGTTCTTTAATTGCTTGTTCTATAGCCTTTTGTGTTATTTCGTTAAAGGTTATTCGATATACTTTTTTATCTTTAATTGCATCTTTTAGAGCATAGGCGAGGTGCCAGGCGATAGCTTCACCTTCACGGTCATGGTCAGGCGCTAAAAAGATAGTATCACTTTTAGCCGCTTGGTCTCTCAACTCTTTAATTATTTTAGATTTTGTTCTATCTATTTCATATTTAGGTTTAAATCCTTTTTCTACATCTATGCCCAGAGTCTTTTTCGGCAGATCACGTATATGACCCATCGATGCTTTTACTACAAAGTCTTTACCCAAGAATTTCGTCAAAGTTCTTGCTTTAGTGGGTGATTCAACAATAATCAAGTTTTTTGCCATTTTTATTCCTTATATTTCAATGTGTAGTTTCATCTTCCATAGCGTCATCGTCGAGCTCGTTAATAATATGGGCGAGCTCTTTTGATATAACGATAGAGTTATCGTAGTGGATGAGTATATTAGCCAGCTGTTTAATCTTAGGGAGGGAAATCTTTCGGTTATCGAGCATTGCGATGTAGATACTGGCCTCGATAATCTTTTCCATCTTATCACCGTTTATCGTGCCCATTTGATACAGCTTAAGCAGGTATCCAAACGAATCTGAATCGATAAACTTTTTTTCATCGTTAGTGAGCACGCGGTTATATGATTTACGATTTCTATTCAGTTCTTCAATGAATCTATGTAGAATATCATTCTTAGTTTTACTATCTTTCATTACGTATCCTTTATTAGGTTTCTTAAAAGGTTGTTCAGATTGTATGTGAGCAGATATTAGTCGTCAAGGACAGCTGCACCACAACATCTTTTATATTTCTTCCCGCTACCGCAAGGGCAGGGATCATTTCTTCCCACTTTTGCATCTACTCGACGTGGTTGAATTTTAGGTGCTTCACGTTCACCACCTTCTTCAGCCATTGTAGCGCTTTGAAAGTTGTAGGCTGAGACGTCGGAGTGAGACATTTGTATGTTTTTTAAGAGGTCTTCATACTCTTCTCTGGTAGTTATAAACTGCACAGTGAAGACACGTTTCGCCACGCCGTCTTGGATATTGAGAATCAAGTTTTGGAAGAGCTCGAAGCTCTCTTTTTTATATTCCACAAGCGGGTCTTTATTAGCGTAAGCTCTGAATCCGACACCCTCTTTCAGGAGGTCCATTTCGTGAAGGTGGTCTTTCCATTGGTTATCGACGACTTGCAGAAGGGATAGTCTTTCAACTTTTCTAAGACTCTCTTCACCGATATGTTCTTCTCTTTTTTGATAGGCATCCATTACGACCCCTTCAATAGTAGATACAAGTGTTTCGTATTTCATATTTTCGGTAAAGAGCTCGTCTACTGTAGTTATGATATTATAGTTAGTTCTGAGCCAGTGCACAACTTTTTCGATATCCCAGTTTTCGGAATAATCTTCTGCGTTGATAAGAGTTTCTATAGCTCTATTGGTGCTTTCTCTAATCATTTCGATGATTTCGTATTTAAGGTTGGCACCTTTTAGCACGTTTCGTCGATATTTATAGATAACTTCACGTTGTTGATTCATAACCTCATCGTATTTGAGGAGCTGTTTACGGATTTCAAAGTTATGCCCTTCCACACGTTTTTGTGCTTTTTCGACGGCGTTAGTCATCCAGGGATGGGTAATAGCGTCACCCTCTTTAAGTCCGAGTTTAGTCATCATTGGAGCAATTCTGTCGGAGCCGAAGAGCCTCATTAGGTCATCTTCAAGTGAGAGATAGAATCGGGATGTGCCGGGGTCTCCTTGTCTTCCGCTACGCCCTCTGAGCTGTCTATCAATTCTTCTACTCTCGTGTCTTTCAGTACCTATGACGTGTAGTCCGTCTTCAGGTTCTCCATAGGGGTGTTCATCGCTGGCGCCGGGTTTCATCTGTCGATAGTATTCTTGTTCTTGTGAGATGACCCCTTGTCCGAGTTTAATATCAGTTCCTCGTCCTGCCATATTAGTTGCGATAGTAACGGCTTCAGGTTCACCGGCATTCTTGATGATATCGGCCTCTTTTTCGTGGTATTTAGCGTTGAGCACGTTATGTGGTATATTTCTTCTTTTCAGCAGTCTACTAAGTATTTCGGAGACTTCAACAGAGACAGTACCGACGAGCACAGGTTTTTGTCGTTCATTCCAGTAGCTAATTTCGCCGATAATAGCCTCATACTTTTCTTTTTTAGAGAGGTAGATCATATCATCGTAATCGGCTCGGGTGATAGGTAGATTAGTGGGGATAGCGACTACAGGTAGTTTGTATATTTCCATAAACTCGCCCTCTTCAGTGATAGCGGTACCGGTCATTCCGGCAATTTTATCATACATCCTGAAGTAGTTTTGTAGTGTAATAGTTGCCAAAGTTTGTGTAGCCCCTTCAATTTTGACCCCTTCTTTAGCCTCTAAAGCTTGGTGTAACCCTTCACTAAACCGTCTACCAGGCATCATTCTACCGGTAAACTCATCGACGATAATAACCTGATTATTCATCACTACATAATCGACGTCTTTTTCGAAAAGAGAGTAGCTCTTTAGCAATTGCGAGATGTTATGCAGTTTCTCGTTTTTATCCATAAAATCAGAGGTTATTTTTTCTTTCTCGTTATTGATTTCTTCAAAAGAGAGCGTTTCATCCTTATCAACCTCTTCTAAAAGTTCGCTAAGCTGCTCAACTAAGAAAAGGTCAGGTTCATTTTTCGAGAGCTCAGCTCTACCCTTTTCACTAAGGTCAGCGCTATTCCCTCTTTCGTCGATAACATAAAAGAGCTCTTCATCGAGTATGTGCATCTTTTTGTCACGTATATAGATCCCTTCAAGATCGGTAACTAATTTCTTCAAGCTACTATCTTTCAGCATTTTCTGAAGCGCTTTGTTTTTAGGAGCGCCACGTTGTACTAAAAGAAGGTTTCGAGCGATCTGTTCCCAGTTAGGCTCTCCATCCTCTATAGCTTTTCTTGTTTCTGATATAATTCTATTCACAAGACCGGTTTGAGCGGTCACCAGTTTGATGATTTGTGGCTTAAGCTCTGGATAGAAGTTTTTACTCTCTCCAACAGGTCCACTGATGATAAGTGGTGTTCTCGCCTCATCTATTAAAACGCTGTCCACCTCATCGATGATTGCATAGTATAAAGCGCGCTGGACGAGCTGTTCAGCATTAGTAGCCATATTGTCTCTGAGGTAGTCAAATCCAAACTCACTGTTAGTTCCATAAGTAATATCACAGCTGTAGGACATTTTACGTTGATGAGGATTCATCCCCGTTGTAATAACGCCGACGCTGATGTTATGGAACTCAAAAATAGGGCTCATCCACTCAGAGTCACGTTGGGCAAGGTAGTCGTTAACAGTAATAAGGTGGACTCCAAGTCCTGTGAGAGCGTTCAGGAAGAGGGGGAGGGTGGCAACAAGGGTTTTACCTTCACCGGTCGCCATTTCAGCGATCGTCCCTTCGTGGAGAATGATTCCACCAATGAGCTGTACGTCAAAGGGGACCATAAACCAAGTCTCCTTGTTTCCACGTACTTCATACTCGGTTCCAATGAGTCTTCTGCAGGTGTCTTTAACAATAGCATAGACCTCTGGCAGATAGCTATCTAAAGCTTTCTGTCTGATTTTTTTGAGTTCTTCAATTTGTCTGTCGATCTCATTCTCAGTTCGTTCTTTATGCGACTCATCAGCTTCATTTTCGAACTGTTGCTGGAGTTCCGTAAGTTCTTCAATGAAAGGTGTAAGATGCTCTCTTAGCTCTTCTTTAATCTCATTGACTCTTGAACGTATTTCATCATCTGTCTTACTCTCAAGAGTGGGGTAGATCTCCTTAATTTTCTCTAATATAGGTTCGACACGCTTTAAGTCTCTACTTGTTTTGTCACCGAATATTTTCTTTAGTAAGTTGTTAAACATTGCCTCTCTCCTTCAGTCAGACACTCTTTTTTGTATCTGCAGAGTGTCAATCTTTTTCCCAAACTATCTCCACCCTTTCTATATATAACTAAGAAGTTCAAGAAATATTAGCATTTATTTTCAAACAGCTTCAAAAGTCTCTTTAAATCAGGTATTTAAATAGGAGGTTCTAAGGGGAAGGTAAGGAGTATACTCGTAGGCGGGTGTAGGCCGCCTACGAGTATACTCCTTATGTCCTCCTTGTTAAGTAGTGTCTGGCTAATGACTTAGCGTAAAAGCGCTCAAAATTAGGAGAATATGACACAATTGTAGATATGTGTCAAATTTCAGGGATCTTCATCTTGTGTTGTAAAAGGTAGTATTGGAGACACCACTATAAAAGTATCCAGTCTACACGTTTGGTTATCTTTAGCGATAGAATATTTAATGAGTTAGTTAAGTATTTGAGATATAAGGAGAAGCGACTTTTTTTGTCGTCTAACGAAGGTTTAAGAACAAAAAAAGCGTGCCAAAAAACCAGAGGTAATTTAAGCACGCCATATGAACAACTACAAGGACATAATAAAATTGATTGATCAAATTAGCAAGCAAAA